>Ga0136846_1235281_pt1 | contig 70868 bp, 62 predicted proteins | sample HopSoiMetagenom2_FD_96841 | JGI IMG/M metagenome (GOLD analysis project Ga0136846, IMG submission 96841) | Grasslands soil microbial communities from Hopland, California, USA - 2 Assembly 2016 (version 4) | ecosystem: Environmental > Terrestrial > Soil > Grasslands | place: USA: Hopland... | reverse complement strand
CGGGCCTGCTGGCGGCGAACCTGCTGGACGGAGCCACGGCACCGCCCTACGACCCGGTCCCGTACGTGTGGTCCGACCAGTACGAACACAAGATCCAGATCCTGGGCAGCGTGGGCGGTGACGATCACACGACGCTTCTCGAAGGGAGCTTCGAGGCCAGGCGCTTCGTCCTCGCCTACGCACGAGGCGGGCTGCTGCGCGGCCTCGTCGCCTGCGACATGCCGCGCGAGATCGCGGCGCGGCGTTCGCTGATCGCCACCCCGACGCCGATGGCCGGCGTTGTCTGAGACCACCTCCGCAGCATGGGAACCGCGGTGCGCAAATCCCGCTCGGCCGCCGACCTCAGCCAGGTACCGGCGTCGGCGGCCGGGCGTGCCGGAACGGACGAAGATGACTGATCCCCTTGCCCCACCTGACGCAGACCACCTCCGGCACCGCGCCCTGACCGAGAACCGCCCCGTCCTCGGAGCCTGGCTGACCCGCGCCTCCCCTGACCTGCTCGCCGCCCTGTCGGCATCAGCCCTCGACTACGTCGGCATCGACTGCCAGCACGGCCTGATCAGCGAAGCAGAGGCCGCGCGCATGACAGCCGACGCCAAGCCGACGGCCGCCGGACACCTCGTGCGGGTGTCGGCCAACCGTCCCGAGCTGATAGGGCGCGTGCTCGACGGCGGTGCCGACGGCGTGATCGTGCCGACGGTGAACAGCGCCGAGGAAGCACGGGCAGCGGTCGCCGCCGTTCACTTCCCCCCGCTCGGCCAACGCAGTTACGGCCCCACGGCGCCCCGGCTCCCGCGTGAACCGGAGCACCTGGCGCGCCGCGCCCTGCTGCTCGCGATGATCGAGACGAGACAGGGCCTGGACGCGGTGAAGGAGATACTCGCGGTGCCCGGCGTCGACGGCGTGTACGTCGGGCCGGCCGACCTCGGGATCTCCCTCGGCCTGGGACCCGCGCAGTTCCCGGTGAGCCCGGAACTCGAGCCCGCCCTGCACACGGTGGTCGAAGCGGCGAGATCCGCCCGGAAGATCGCCGGCCTGCACGCCGGCAGCGAACTGTTCGCCGAGCACTACGCCGGCATGGGGTTTCACCTGCTGACACTCGGCACAGAGGCCTCGTTCGTTGCGGCCGGAGTCGAGCGCGTACTGGAGACAGCAGGCACGACAGCGAAGAACGAGAAGAAAACAGGCGGGCCTTACTGAGGCGCGTGATGAACGAAGTACCACGTGCGGCAAATCCGGCGCCCGTGAAGCCAACAGGCGACCACTGGCACATCGAATTCCATTGAAGGCGGGCAGGAATGGCGAAGCGACATGTCTCTGACAGAAAGACATACGACTACGTCGTGATCGGCGGTGGCTCGGCGGGGTGTGTCATGGCGAACCGCCTGTCGGAGGACCGGTCGACGACGGTGATGCTGCTTGAGGCCGGCGGCCACGACCTCCACTACCCCATCCGGTTCCCGGCCGGGATGATGAGGATGAAGAAGGAGTGGGACTGGGGCTACCAGGCCGAGGCCGACGCCTCCAGGAACGGTTTCCAGGACATCTGGGCTGCGGGCAAGGTGCTCGGCGGCAGCAGTTCCATCAACGCCATGGTGTGGGTCCGGGGAAACCGGGCCGACTTCGACAACTGGGCGGCGCAGGGCTGCGAGGGGTGGGACTACGACAGCGTGCTGCCGTACTTCCGGCGTGCCGAGAGCTGGGAGGACGGCGCGGACGACTACCGCGGTGAACGCGGGCCCCAGCGCGTGTCCCACATGCGGATCTCGAACAAACTGATCCCCGCGTTCGTCGACGCCGCGCAGCAGACCGGTCTGCCACGCAACAAGGACTACAACGGCGCCGACCAGCACGGCGTGGCGACCGGCCAGGTGTCGCAGCGCAACGGCATGCGTGCGAGCACCGCGCGCTCCTACCTCGCCCCGGCCCGCCGCCGCGCGAACCTGTCGGTGACAACTCACGCACAGGTCACCCGGATCCTCGTGGAGAACGGGAAGGCCGTCGGCGTCGAGTACGTCAGGCAGGGCCGCACCCTGCGCGTCCGCGCGGAACGGGAGGTGATCCTCTCCGCGGGGGCCCTGGCCTCACCGAAGATCCTCATGCTCTCCGGAATCGGCCCGGCCGACCACCTGCGCGAGCACGGCATCAGTGTGAAAGCCGACCTCCAGGGCGTGGGGCAGAACCTCATGGAGCACCCGCACGCCCAGATCAAGTACGAGGTCACCGAGCGGACGCTGAACATGGACCTCACCCCGCTCGGCATGGCCAAGCACGGTCTGGACTTCCTCTTCCGCCGCCGCGGGGCGGTGACGAGCGGGTTCAACCACGCCATCCTCTTCGCGAACTCCTCCGACGCCGCCGAGTGGTGCGACATCGAGATGCAGATGCTCGTTCTGGGCACCTCGGCCAAGGTGAAGGAGGTCGCCGACGAGTACGGTCTCGGGCACGAGGTCCACACGATGACGCCGGACACCTATCCCGTGGTCAGCGTGATGCCTGCCTTCCTGCACCCGAGCGGCCGCGGGTCGGTGGGACTGCGGTCGGCGAACCCGCTCGACGACCCCGTCATCCGCCATGAACTCCTCGGGCACCCGGACGACATGGCGGGCTTGCTGGCCGGAGTCAAACTGGCGCGCGAGATCTTCCGGCAGCCGGCGATCAAGAAGTACGTCGTGTCGGAACGCATCCCGGGCGACTCGGCCACCACGGACGAGGACCTGAAGAAGTACCTGAGCGTGGCGGGGTTTACCGGCAAACACGCGTCGGGGACCTGCAAGATGGGCGTCGACGAGGCAGCTGTCGTCGACCCCCAGCTGCGGGTACGCGGTGTCAAGAACCTCCGCGTGGTCGACGCCTCGGTCATGCCTGTCGTCACCAGCGGGAACACCAACGCGCCGACGATCATGCTCGCGGAGCGCGCGGCCGACCTCGTCCGATTCGGTGCCGCGGCCGGCGCGCCGAGCGCCACCGGGACCACACCGGCGCGGCAGTAAGTCCGCGTCCCGGACGAAGCCCGTCCTGCCCCCGGTGTAGCGGTTCTCCGTCCGGGACGCGTCGAGCGCCGCCTCCACTCCACCACCGTCCCCATCCCCGGTTCACGTCACGAGAAGAGAGCACACATGCTGGCTGCCCTTGGCCTCGAGCACGGCCACCACCTGTCGGTCGAGAAGGTAGACCTCCGCCCCCCTGGCCCGCACGACGTCGTCGTACGGGTCGGTGCCAGCGGGGTCTGCCACACCGACGTCGCCGTTCTGGGCGGCCACCTTCCGCTGCCACTGCCCCTCGTCCTCGGCCACGAGGGTGCCGGAGTGGTGACGGAGATCGGCTCCGCGGTGACCTCGGTCGCCGTCGGCGACCGGGTCATCGGCAGCGTGGGCGCGGTGTGCGGCACCTGCTGGTACTGCGTCCGCGACATGACCCACCTGTGCGACAACAGCCTGGCCATGACCTCGGCCCCGCGCGTGACCAGGGCCGACGGCACCGAGGTCCCGGCCTTCGCGGGCCTTGGCACCTTCGCCGAGGCGATGACCGTGCACGAGGCGAGCGTGGTACCGGTGACCACGGACCTGCCCGACGAACAACTCGCGCTCATAGGCTGCGCGATCACCACCGGGCTGGGCGCGGTGTTCAACACCGCCCGGGTCAAGCCGGGATCGAGCGTCGCGGTGATCGGCTCCGGAGGCGTCGGCCAGGCCGTGATCCAGGGCGCGCGGATCGCCGGCGCCGCCCGGATCATCGCGATCGACCCCCTGGAGAAGAAGCGGTCGGCCTCACTCACCTCCGGCGCCACGGACACGATCGACCCGACCGCCACGGACCCGGCCGACGAAGTCCGACGTCTGACCGGCGGACGCGGCGCCGACTACACGTTCGAAGTGGTGGGGAACCCCACGACCATCACCCAGGCATGGGAGGCGACCCGGCGCGGCGGGACCATCGCACTGGTCGGCATGCCGTCCGTCGACGCGACGATCACCATGTCCGCCTTCCAACTCGCCTCGGACGACAAGCGGCTGTGCGGCAGCCTCTACGGCGGCACACAGGCCCGGCGGGACATTCCGCTGATCATCGAACTCGCGGAGACAGGACGCCTCGACCTCGCCTCGATGGTCACCCGCCGAGTCGCGCTCCACGAGGTGAACGACGCCATCCGAGCCCTCGATGCAGGAGAGCAGATCCGCACGGTCGTCGTATGACGCGCCAATCCTGAGAAATCCACCTGATCCAGAGATAGGGAAAGCACGTGCCGCACGACACACCGTCCACCCCCCAGGTCCTGCTCGTCGGGGCAGGAGCGATGGGCGTCATATCCGGATACCACCTGCAGTTGGCCGGCGCCGAAGTGACGTTCCTGGTGCGCCCCGGACGCGTGAAGGAATTGTCGCGACCCCGGAGGCTGTACTCCTACGACGACGCGAGCCTGAAGCTCTTCTCCGGCTACAGCGTCCTCTCCGATGTCTCGGAAGTCGGCGCGCGGTCCTACGACTACGTCATCGTCACTCTCGATGGTGCTTCCTCGCGTTCGGCCGAGGGCACCGAACTACTGAGCCGTCTCGGCGCAGCCGTGCGCGAGACCTCCGCCACGGTCATCTTCGGGGGCTGCGGCTTCGGCCTGCGCGAGCATGTCCTCGACGCCCTCGGGCTGGCTGAGGAGCGCGTCGTGAGCGGACAGCTCGGCGTGCTGGCCCACCAGGTCGCCTCCGCCGGTCTTCCGGTGCACCCGCCCACGGACGCCGAGCTCCTGGCGCAAGCCGATATGGCCTACCGTCATCTCGGCGGAATGGGCTTCGCGATGGAGGACCGGTTTCCCGCTGTCGCGGCACGCTTCAAGTCGCTCTACGACGCCTGCGGTGTCTCGCGCTGCGAGATCATCGACCACATGCAACTCCGGCTGTACGTGGCCCTCATACTTCCCACCTTCGCGGCGGGCGAGCTGATGGGGTGGCCGCCTGCCGCACAGCACGCCGATCACAAGGACATCTGGGATCTTGCCGTCGAGGCGGCGCGGGAGATCATCTCCGTCGACGAGTACGGTCCTGCGGGTCAGGCTGCGGCCGCGCAGTTGAGCGACCACAGCCTGACCCGAATGGTGATGGCCTACGAGGAGCAGGCCGTGCCGTTGGACTGGCAGGAGTTCTCCGCGTTCCACCATGGCGGCAAGGTCGCGCAGCAGGACCTGGAACTCCTGAGAGACCACGTCGCGGCTGGCGAGCGCCAGGGCAAACCCACGGCGGCATCGCGGCAACTGATTGCCGCGCTCATGGCATTCCGGCGACGGTGAGCGACTCTGACGCGTAAATAACTGCAGGTAGGGGTTGCTTCGGGCAAAACGGTGCGCCCGGTGGGATCGTTTCGCCGGGTCTGGTCGGGTTCGTTCATCCGGTGGCCTCCATCGGGTCGAGGGTGACCCGGCGGCCGAGTTCGTTGAGGCGGGAGACGGCTCGGCGTGCGGCCCGTTCGGGGTCCCGCCGGGTGAAGTAGTCGCCGCCGAGCTCGTGGTAGGGCACGTTGTCGGTGAGCATGTGCCAGATCGCGGTGATGATCGAGTGCTCGACGGCGATGAGTGCCTTCACGGGGCCGCGGCGGGCGATCAACCGCTTGAAGCGTGCCTGCAGGCAGGAGTCTCTGGTATGTGCCGCGCCGAACGCGGCCATTCCCAACGCGCCCTTGAGGTAGGCGTTTCGGGTAGCGCGGCTGCCGCACCCCGTTGTCGGCACCGTTTCCGAACCGGTGAGCCGGGCAGTCACACTCCCAGGTGACCGAGCTGGGCTGCCCGGCCGTCAGCACGGAAGACTGCTGCATCAGGGCCTCCTGCTGCTCGGTGATTCGACACCAACGAGCTGTTCAGGAGGCCCTGTCCGTATGCGCCAAGCGCCCCACGACCACCCGATCGGGACTCCCGCTCGACGCGCATCTCTCAAGATCGGAAAGACAACAGCTCCTGAAACCGGAACGGGCCGGGGAGTTGAGGAGAGGAGAGCCAGGACGTGACAGGTCCGCTGCGCCGACTTGCTCTTGTGCCTGATCCCTACCCTGGCGAGTCCCTGCTGAGCTGGGCGGACGCGCTCGCGCGACTCAACCAGGTCTCCCGGACCGTGGCAGCGCGGATGACGGGCATGGTCGATTCTCCTCTGGTGTCGGACATATTCGGCTACCACGTCAGCGACGCCGTCGTTCGAGCGGTGCGGCACACCACCGGGGTGGCGGACGAACAGGTGCGCGCCATGGCGCTCGCTACGCCGGAGGAGTACTGGACCCGCTGCCGCAACATGCTGAAGGGCAGGACGTTCTCGCCGGGTGGAGATACTGGCAGCGGATGGTGCTGCGCCAGGGTTCCAACGCTTGCCCGTTATGCCTGAGGGAGAACGGCGCCCGCTGGCTACTGAAGTGGCGGCTGGCCTGGTCCTTCGCATGCGTGGAGCATGGGCGCTACCTGATCTCCAGGTCTATTTCTCGAACTGGCGACTCCGGCACCTCCGTACCACCACTCACTGCGTGCTTCCTCCCCACGGGCTCCTTGCCGAACGCCCCACCGGCACCTGAGACGCCACCGCCTCCGCGAAAACCTCCGGCACCGGGAGCCGTGCCAACGGCCGGGCCGTCAAGCAGCCTTCTTCAACCGCCGTTCGTACCAACGGTGCCAACCGCCGAGCCAACCCCCGCAGGTCAGCCGCGGCCAGAAGACGGGTTACCAAGGTGAGGAACGCTGCTGCGGCTCCAGCCGAAGCGGGACCCGAGCCAAACTGGTTCCGATGCACATCGCGCTCGATGCGTTCATCCAGAAGAGCCTGGCCGCACCAGCCAGGCGTGCCCGGTAGACGTCCCAAGATCCTGGGCAGTCCGAGCCGCAACAAGATCACACAGGGCGGAACGCTGCGAACCACTCTCCTGCCGAGACGTTCACGCCGCCCAGCGCGGGGCAAGTCCGGTGGTACGCGATGTCCAGCCAACGCCGCTGCGCGTCGACCGTCCGCTTATCCGCCTGGCTCACGCGAACCGAAGGCAGCCATTGGGAACACGGTTTCCCGCGAACGGAATTCGCGCAGCACGTCGGAGGCCTGACCCACCGTGCCGGCAAGACCCGAGGCCGGTCCCCACCCCATCGCAGTACCCAACCGCACGCCGGACACCGATCCAGCAGCGTCACCCGATGCTTGGGGCACACCGCCGCACACGACAACTTCCACCACAGTTGCCACGCTCCCCCCGACGCCAGCAGGCAGCACGGACAGGCTCGGCTGCGACCCCCTTGGCGCCGATAGGAACATGTGACATTGTACTGACGTGAGTAGGCGACTGACCTGCGACGTCGTGGTCATCGGTGCCGGGATGGTGGGCGCCGCCTGTGCCCTGTACCTCGCCCGGGCGGGCCTCGCGACCCTCGTCCTCGACCGGGGTCCGGTGGCCGGCGGCACCACCGGTGCCGGTGAGGGCAACCTGCTCGTCTCCGACAAGGAACCGGGCCCCGAGCTGGACCTCGCCCTGCTCTCCGCCCGCCTCTGGCACGACCTCGCCGCCGAACGCGGTATCGGCCGCGCCGTCGAGTTCGAGGCGAAGGGCGGGATCGTCGTCGCCTCCGACGCCGCGGGCATGGCCGCGCTGACCGGCTTCGCCGCCGGACAGCGGACGGCGGGCGTCGCGGCCGAGATCGTCGACGCCGCTCAACTGCACGACCTGGAACCGCACTTGGCCCCCGACCTCGCGGGCGGCGTCCGGTATCCGCAGGACTGCCAGGTGATGCCCTCCCTCGCCGCCGCCCACGTCGTCCGGGCGGCCCGGCGCGCCGGAGCCGAGCTGCGCACCGGCGCGACCGTCACGGACATCCTGCGCGCACCCGACGGCTCGGTGCGCGGCGTCCGGACAGCGGGGCACGGCGACATCCACGCCCCGGCCGTCGTCAACGCGGCCGGCACCTGGGGCGGCGAGGTCGCCGCGCTGGCCGGGGTGCGGCTGCCCGTGCTGCCACGCCGCGGCTTCGTCCTGGTCACCGAACCGCTGCCGCCCGGCACCGTCCGGCACAAGGTGTACGCCGCCGACTACGTCGCCGACGTGGCCAGCGGTGACGCCGGGCTCCAGTCCTCGGCGGTCGTCGAGAGCACGGCCGCGGGGCCGGTACTGATCGGCGCCAGCCGCGAACGGGTCGGCTTCGACCGGACCTTCTCCCTCCCCGTCGTACGCCGACTGGCCGCCCAGGCCACCGCCCTCTTCCCGCTCCTCGGCACGGTCCACGCGATGCGCGCCTACCTGGGCTTCCGCCCCTATCTGCCGGACCATCTGCCGGCCATCGGGGCCGACCCCCGCGCGCCGGGGCTCCACCACGCGTGCGGTCACGAGGGGGCGGGGATCGGGCTCGCGGTCGGTACGGGGCATCTGATCGCGCAGTCATTGACGGGCCGGACGCCCGATCTGGACCTCGCGCCCTTCCGCCCGGACCGCTTCGAGGAGAAGTCCGAGGAGGAGAAGTCCGAGGAGAAGAAGGAGACAGGGCAGCGATGAAGAGAACTCCTCTGGAGCTGGCCCAGGCACAGCCCGGACCGGCGTACGCGGTCACCGTCGACGGACGTGAGATCGCCGCCCTGCCCGGCCAGACCGTCGCCGCCGTGCTCTGGACGCAGGGCATCACCTCCTGGCGCGCCACCCGGGGCAGCGGGGCGCCGCGCGGGATCTTCTGCGGCATCGGCGTCTGCTTCGACTGCCTCGTCACCGTCAACGACCGCCCCAACCAACGGGCTTGCCTCGTCCCGGCAGCGCCCGGCGACGCGATCCGCACCCAGGAGGGAACCGGTCATGACGAACTCGGCCATGGCGCGCTCTGACGGCTCGCTGGCCGTCATCGGCGCCGGTCCCGCAGGTCTCGCCGCCGCGCTGACGGCGGCCGAGCGGGGGGTACGGGTCGTGCTCCTCGACGCGGGCGCGCAGGCGGGCGGACAGTTCTACCGGCAGCCCGCGGCGGCGCTGAAGGCGCGCCGGCCGCAGGCCCTGCACCACGCCTGGGGCACCTGGAAGAAGCTGCGCGACCGGCTGGCGGCACAGGTCGCGGCGGGCCGGATCAATCATCTGACGGAACGTCATGTGTGGTGTGTCGAGCCGGAGTTCGGGGACGGCGGGGGTTTCGGGGTGCATGCTCTCCTCGGTCCCGGGCAGACCGAGGCGCAGACCGTCACCGCCGACGCCGTCCTCCTCGCCACCGGCGGCTACGAGAAAGTGCTGCCCTTCCACGGCTGGACCCTCCCCGGTGTGGTCACCGCGGGCGGCGCACAGGCGATGCTCAAGGGCGGCCTCGTGCTGCCGGGCCGTACAGCGGTCGTCGCCGGGACCGGGCCGCTGCTGATGCCGGTCGCGGCCGGCCTCGCCGCGGCGGGCGCCGACGTCGTCGCGTACGTCGAGTCCGCGCACCCCGCCGACTTCGTACGGCACACGGCGACGCTCGCCGCCAACCCGGCGAAGGTCGCGGAGGCCGCCCAGTACGCGGCGCGACTCCTGCGCCACAAAGTGCCGGTGACGGTAGGTCACACCGTCGTCGCGGCGCACGGCACCGACCGCGTCGAGGCCGTCACCGTCGCCGCCCTGGACCGGTACGGCCGGGTACGGCCGGACACCGCGCGGCGGATCGCATGCGACACCCTCGCCGTCGGGCACGGCATGCTCGCGCACACCGACCTCGCCGAGACCCTGGGGTGCGCGATCGACACCACCGGGGACCCCTTCGTCGTCACCGACGCCGAGCAGCGCACCGACGTCGACGGTGTCTGGGCGGCGGGCGAGGCCACCGGCATCGGGGGAGCGGCGCTCGCCCTGGCCGAGGGCGAGATCGCCGGGCACTCGATCGCCGCCCGCATGAAGGGAGCCCCGCCGCGCCCCGCCGACTGGGCGAGGGCCGCCCGGACCCGTACCCGGCTGCGGAAGTTCTTCGCCGCCCTCGACACGGCGTACGCCCCGCCCGCGCACTGGGCGGAACAGGTCGGCGACGACATCGTCGTGTGCCGCTGCGAGGAGGTGACGGCGGCCGAAGTCCGGGCAGCCGTCAAGGAGTTGGGGGCGTCGGATTTGCGAACCGTCAAGCTCCTCACCCGGGCCGGGATGGGCTGGTGCCAGGGGCGGGTCTGTGCGCCTGGCGTCGCCGGGGTCGCCGGGTGCCCGGTGGGTCCGGCCAAGCGGCCGTTCGCCCGGCCGGTGCCGTTGGGTGTGCTGGCGAAGGAACCCGGGCGCTGATGATCGTGCTTTGTCTGCGGGGCCGTTGTGGCTGGTCGCGCCCACGCGGCGGAGCCGCAAATTGAATACAGCCCCGCGCCCCTGTCGGGGCGCTCTGTCTCCGCATGTCGAAAGGTGAGGTCCCCATGAGTACCACCACTCCCGTCTGGCGCGGTGTTCTTGTCGCCACCGCGTTGCCGCTCAATGACGATCTGAGCGTCAACTACGAGGCCTACGCCGACCATTGCCGCTGGCTCGTCGAGAACGGCTGCGACGGTGTCGTACCGAACGGCTCGCTCGGCGAGTACCAGGTGCTCACCGCCGAGGAACGGGTGAAGGTTGTCGAGACCGCGGTCGCCGCGATCGGCGGGGACCGGGTCATGCCCGGCGTGGCCGCCTACGGCTCGGCGGAGTCCGCGCGCTGGGCCGCGCAGGCCAAGGACGCGGGCTGCGCCGCCGTCATGCTGCTGCCGCCCAACTCCTATCGCGGCGACGAGCGTTCGGTGCTCGCCCACTACGCCGCCGTCGCCGAGGCCGGTATCGACATCGTGGCGTACAACAACCCGATCGACACCAAGATCGACCTCACCCCCGAACTGCTCGCCACACTGCACGCGGCCGGACTCATCAAGGCGGTCAAGGAGTTCTCCGGGGACACCCGGCGCATCTACCAGATCCAGGAACTCGCCCCGGAACTCGATGTGTTGATCGGCGCCGACGACGTCCTGCTGGAGCTGGCCACGGCCGGCGCGGTGGGCTGGGTCGCCGGTTACCCCAACGCCCTGCCCCGGGCGACGGTCGAGCTGTACCGCGCCGCCGTGGCGGGCGACCTGGCCACCGCCCTGCCGCTCTACCAGCAGCTGCACGCCCTCCACCGCTGGGACTCCAAGGTCGAGTTCGTGCAGGCCATCAAGCTGTCGATGGACATCGTCGGGAGGCACGGCGGCCCCGTCCGCCCGCCGCGCATGCCGCTCCTGCCGGAACAGGAGAAGGCGGTCCGCGAGGCCACCGAGAAGGCCGTCGCCCTCGGCCTCGCCTGAGCCGCCGGCCGACCCGCGCCGACCCGAGTGAACCTGAGAGGATCGCGATCATGCGCAGCAAGCTCGTCCTGCACGCCGTCGACTCGCACACCGAGGGCATGCCGACCCGGGTCATCACCGGCGGGATCGGCACGATCCCCGGCGACACGATGAACGAACGCCGGCTGTGGTTCCGCGAACACCGGGACGACGTACGGAACTTCCTCATGAACGAGCCGCGCGGGCACCCCGCCATGAGCGGGGCGATCCTCCAGCCGCCGACCCGGCCCGACTGCGACTACGGCGTGGTCTACATCGAGGTCTCCGGTTATCTGCCGATGTGCGGCCACGGCACGATCGGGGTGGCGACCGTGCTCGTGGAGACCGGCATGGTCCCGGTCGTCGAGCCGGTCACCACCATCCGCCTCGACACCCCGGCCGGACTCGTCGTCGCCGAGGTGGCGGTGGAGAACGGCGCGGCGAAGGCGGTCACGATCCGTAACGTGCCGTCGTTCGCTGTGGAGTTGGCCCGCAAGGCGACCCTCGCAGACGGCCGCACCGTGACGTACGACCTCGCGTTCGGCGGCAACTTCTACGCCATCCTGCCCCTCGACGAGTTCGCCCTGCCCTTCGAGCGCGAGCGGGGGGACGACATCCTCGCCGCCGGACTCGCCCTGATGGACGCGATCAACGCCGACAGTCCACCCGTACACCCCGAGAACCCGACCATCAACGGCGTCCACCACGTCTATCTGGCGGCCCCCGGCTCGAACGCGACCCGCTCCCGGCACGCGATGGCCATCCACCCCGGCTGGTTCGACCGCTCACCCTGCGGCACCGGCACCTCCGCCCGGATGGCGCAGCTGCACGCGCGCGGTGAACTCCCGCTGCACCAGGACTTCCTGAACGAGTCCTTCATCGGTACGTCGTTCACCGGGCGGCTCGTCGAGAGCACCGAGATCGCCGGACGCCCCGCCGTGGTGCCGACGATCACCGGCCGCGCCTGGGTCACGGGCACCGCCCAGTACCTGCTGGACCCGGACGACCCGTTCCCGGCCGGCTTCGTACTCTGACACCGCCCGACACCAGATCCGCCAGATCCGCCAGATCCGCCGGATCCGCCAGATCCGCCGGATCCGCCAGTGCACCAGGAGAAAACCCATGGCCGCTCAGCGCACCGGCCCCGCCCTGCCCAGCATCGGCGGGCCGCGGCCCAGTTACCGGGCGAGCGTCGCCGACGCGCTGCGGGCCGCGCTCGTCGCCGGTGAGCTGCGGCCCGGCGAGGTCTACTCGGCGCCCTCGCTCGCCGCCCGCTTCGGCGTCTCGGCGACCCCGGTACGCGAGGCCATGCTCGACCTGGTGAAGGAGGGCATGATCGATCCCGTACCCAACAAGGGTTTCCGGGTCACCACGGTCTCCGAGCGGCAGCTCGACGAGTACACCCACATCCGGTCACTGATCGAGATCCCGACCACCGTCGGCCTCGCCGCGACCGCCGACCCGGCCGCCCTCGAGGCGCTGCGCACGCACGCGGAGGAAAGCGTGGCCGCGGCGGACAGCGGCGACCTCATCGCCCACGTCGAGGCCGACCGCCGCTTCCACCTCGGTCTGCTCGCCCTGGCCGGCAACGAACATCTGGTCGAGGTCGTCGGCGACCTGCGCAAACGGTCCCGGCTGTACGGGCTGACCGCACTGGCCGAGCGCGGCCTGCTGAAGTCGACCGCCGAGGAGCACCTGGAGATCCTCGACGCGCTCCTCGCCCGGGACGCGGACCGCGTCCGGACGGTGCTGACCGGGCATCTGGGCCATGTGCGGGGCGACTGGGCCCACTGAAACCCTTCGTCGCCCGCTCAGGAGAGGGCCCCGGCGCCCGTCGTACGCAGCCGGTCAGGCACCGCCCACCACTGGTCGGGCCGGTCCACCACCGCGGCCTCCGGGCCGGTCTCGACGACCCGGGCGAGCCGCAGAAGGAACGCCGCGATGCCCGCCGCGCCCTGCATCCACATGGTGCCCGGCGGCAGCAGCGGCTGCTCCTGCCGGTACTCGACGAAGCGCCAGCGGGCGCCCGCCGCGTCCCTGACCGCCCGTTCCACCAGCGCGTCGCCCATCGTGCGGGCCGCCCGCACGAGCGTCGCCGCGGTGTCCGCGTCCGCGCTGTCCTGTGCCGCGTCCAGGAGTACGTCGCCCACGCCCGCCGTGCCGCAGCAGCGGCCGTCGTTGTCCCAGAACCCGGGGCGCAGGCGCTGCGGGAGCCCCGAGGTGAGGATCGACGTCAGGCAGCGCTGCCGCAGTTCGCCGACGCCATGACCCGCGACCTCCGTCACGCCCGCGTGGGCCAGCGCCGAGAACAGGTGCGAGGTGCCCGCGGGGCCGTGACACCACGTGTACGTCACCGGCTCCACCTCGCGCCTCGACGGCGGGATCGTGTGCGGGACGACGAAGCCGCCGTCGTCCAGCGAACCCACCGACAACACGTGCCGGGCCCCCTCGACCGCGGCCTCGACGAAGTCCTCCCTGCCGAGCGCCGCCCCCGCCACCGCCAGCGCCGATGCCACCCCGGCGGTGCCGTGTGAGTAGTTCGGCGACCGGGACTCCGAGGTCGCCCCGATGCCCCAGTCCAGGCCCGCCGCCGTACGGTCCGCCACCCGCAGCAGCGCCTCGCAGCCCGTCGTCGCGATCGGCTCCGCGAAGTCGCCGCCCGCCCAGACGGCGGTCAGCACCACGCCCGCGGTGCCCATGATGATGTCGTTGAGGGGCGCGTCCGACCCGGGCTCGAACCCGAGGGTGGTCGGCCAGCCGTCGGGTGTCGCCAGCTCGGCGAGCCGTCGCAGCGCGACCGACTCCGTGCCCGGGGCGAGCAGACGCAGCGCCGTCACGAAGCCGGCCAGGCCGTCGTACAGCGACGGTTCCGTCCCGACCTTCGCCTCCGCCGACAGCCTGGTCACGATCCCGGCCGTCAACGACCGCTCCCGGTCGGCCGGTTCGCGGTACCGGGCGATCTCGGCCAGCACGGGGGCCAGGCCCGCGATGCCCGCGTACAGACAGTCGCGGTCCTTGCCGGGTACGGCGTCCGCGCTGTCCTCGGGCACGCCCGGGGGGACCGTCTCGGGGAGCCACGGGCCGTCGTCCTCACGGACCTGGTCGAGCACCCACGACCAGGCGGCCTCGCCCAGTTCCCGGTACTCGTCGTACGAATTTCTCGCGTCGCTCGCATCGTTCGTCGGCACCTGGTCACGCTACAACCGGCGTGATCGCCGCCGAGACCGAACGCATCCTCGCGCCGCTGCCCGAACTCCACCGCCACGGCCGGGGGATGTGGCGTGCCCTCTCCCGCGTCTCCACCCGGGACGCCACGATCGTCCCCCTGCTCGAAATCGCCGTCCTGGCCGTGGCCGGACTGGAACTCGCCCGGGGCCGCATCACCCCGGGTCAGCTGCTGGCCGCGACCGAGTACGTCGTACTGGCCACCGGCGTGAGCTCCCTGGTGGCCTCCGTCAGTAAACTCGCCCTCGCCCGCGCCACCGCCGGGCGGGTCGCCGAGGTACTGGACTCGCCCCCGATGGCCCACGGCCACGCCCGACTGCCCGCCGAAGGCGGTGGCCGACTGGAGTTCGACGGTGTCACCGTCCGCGCTCCCGAGGGCGGCACCGTCCTGGACGGCGTCGACCTGGAGATCCCGGAAGGCACCCTGACCGCCGTCGTGGGCCGCTCCGGCTCCGGCAAGTCCCTGCTGGCCGCACTGGCGGGGCGCCTCACCGACCCCGACGACGGCGAGGTACGGCTCGACGGCGTACCCCTGCCCGACCTGGTCCCCACGAACCTGCGCCAGGCCATCGCCTACGGCTTCGAACGCCCCACGCTGCTGGGCGAGACCTTCATGGAGGCGATCTCCTTCGGCCCTCCGACGGCCCCGGCCGAGGGCGGACGAATCAACGAGACCGGAGGAGACCCGGTGGTCGAGTCCGGAGGAGACCCGGTGGTCGAGACAGGAGGAGACCCGGTGGTCGAGACAGGAGGGGACGCGGCGGTGCGGGCCGTGGTGCGGGCCGCCACCGTCGCACGCGCGGACACCTTCCTGCGCACCATGCCCGACGGGTACGCCACCCCCCTCGCCACCGCTCCGCTGTCCGGCGGAGAGACCCAACGGGTCGGCCTGGCCCGCGCGTTCGCCCAGTCCGGCCCGGCCGGTCGCCTCCTCGTCCTCGACGACGTCACCGCCAGCCTGGACACCGTGACCGAGCACGAGATCACCCAGGTCCTCACCGGCTCCGGCCCCCTCGCGACCCGCACCCGGCTCATCGTCACCCACCGCGCCTCCACCGCCGCCCGCGCCGACCTGGTGATCTGGCTCGACAAGGGCCGCGTCCGCCGCCGGGGCACCCACCGATCCCTGTGGGCCGACCCGGAATACCGCGCCGTCTTCCGACCCGACCCGACGCCGGACGAGGCCGCGCGGCAAGCCCTGACGGCTCCGGACGGGGGCGTACGGCCGGCCCCGGTGGCACATCCGGAGCAACGGCGCGGAGGTGTGCGGTGAGCGCGGGTGCGCGCCGGCTGCTGCGCTCCACCCTCCGCACCCGGCGCCGTCCGTTCGTCCGGCTCGCCGGCTGGTCACTGGTCCAGGCCGTACCCGCGCTGCTGTCCGGCCTGCTGGTCTCCCGGGCCGTCGACGACGGCTTTCTCTCGGACCGCGTCGCCGAGGGCCTCGGCTGGCTCGGGGTGCTGGCCGTCGCCACGCTGGTGGGCGCCTGGGGCACCCGGCAGACCACGCTCCAACTGGCCGAGGTCGTCGAACCCTTCCGCGACGACCTGGTCGGCTGGTCACCACCGGCACACTGCACCGCTCCGCCCGTCTCGGCCGGCCCCCCGAAACCGCCGGTGTGGCCCGGCTGACCGAGCAGGTGGAGATCGCCCGCGAGTCCTACGGCGCGGTCGTGATGTTCGCGCAGACCTTCGCGGTCACGGCCGGGAGTGTGCTGATCGGTCTGACGGCGCTCGATCCCGCCCTCCTCCTGCTCGTCCTACCGCCCCTCGTGCTCGGCCTGACGCTCTTCCTCCTGGCCCTGCGCGCCCTGGCGGCCCGGCAGCGCGCGGTCGTCCTCGCCGACGAGGCGATCGCCGAGCAGGTGAGCGCGGTCGCCGACGGGGGAAGGCGGCACCGCGATGTGAGCCGGGTGCTTGCGGAGCGCGTGGTGGGCATGTGGCGTCGGGGTCTTTCCAGGCCCTTGATGTCCCTCGTCGGCTCGGAAGGTAACTCCGGTGGCCTGGGAATCGGTCTCGCCTTCTATGCCGGGGGCGGTCGGCGGTCAGGTGTCGGTCCTGCTTCCCCTGTACCTACCACCTCTCCTCATACCTGCCAGGGGCACAGAGTCGCGCGCGACACTCATACCGGGGCGGTGGAAGGTGCCTGCCGAGACCCATGTCACAGGGGGCCCGTCGGCCGGGCCCTGTCCGAGATGCCGGGCAGGGGGAGCGTGAGGGAGACCGTGTTCCCTCACGCCTCTGACAGCCCTGATTTCTGGTTGTTCTAGTCCTGGTAGACCTTGTTGGCGCCCGAGCCGCCGGAGAGCGTGTCCGTGCCCGTGCCGCCGTGGATCAGGTCGTTGCCGCTGTTGCCGTAGATCTTGTCGTTGCCGCTGTCGCCGTACAGCTTGTCGTTGCCCTTGCCGCCGTAGATGAGGTCGGCGCCGGCGCCGCCGTGGAGGACGTCGTCGCCGTCGTCCCCGTACATGCCGAAGTCCTGCCCGGCGGCGGTGCCGGTGATGGTGTCGTTGCCGGCACCGCCGTGGCACTCGGCGTCGCAGTTGGTGATCGTGTCGTTGCCGGCACCGCCGAACGGGCCCATGGCCCAGACGCCTCCGCCGCCGTCGAGGCGGTCGTTGCCGTCGTCTCCGTAGAACACGGCGGCGGTGCTGCCCTTGAGGACGTCGTTGCCCTTGCCGCCGTGGATCGAGGTGTACGCGGAGCCGGTGACCGTCGCGGTGTCGTTGCCGTCACCGAGGTCGACGTCGTAGTCGTCCGAGTCGTCGGAGCCCAGGGAGACGGCCACCGTGCACTCGGCGACCTTGTGGTTGGCCGCCGACGGGTAGCTGCACTCGTTCGTGGAGATGGTGATGTCGAACGTGTCGCGGAAGGTGAGGAGGTAGTCCTCGCCGAACTGCGAGGGGTCGACGTCGACGACCTTCGCGGTGACCGTCAGGTTGTTGGTCTGTCCGGCGCCGGCTTTGTACCAGAGCTCGTCGTCGGCGTGGAGGAGAGAGGCCGAACTCGCCGTGGCCGCTTGGGCGGTGGACGCCGCGAACACGCCTCCGCCGAGGGCGAGAGCGAGAGAGGCGGTGGCGGAAATGGTCTTTAAGGTGCGCATGCGGAAATAACCCTTCGCGGAATCAGTGATGATCAGGCCCGACGAGGAAAGGCGCCGGTGAATTCGTCGTCACCGCTGCCGTCGTCGTCACGGCGGTCAGCGGTCAGCGATCGAGTCGTGAGGCCGCACCTATGTGCGGGGTTGCTGTTATGTTCGATCACACGTTCAGACACGGCACCCCGGGCAGAGGTTGTACCCCTCGGAGCGGAGATCTCGGATTTAAGGCCGCCCCGCAGAGCATTTGTCGGACCGGATCGCGGTTGGGGTGCTGACACGGGCGTTTCCGCCGCAATTGGTTGACGAGTTGATCGCGGAGACCGGGCGGTCGCGAGAGCTCGCCTATTGCTGATTCGCAACGATCAGTGGAAACCGCCCGCGATCCAGCGGGCCGCTCTGCCAGGCGGCCATGCCCTCCATGACCTGGTCGGTGATGGTGGAGATGGTCTGCTTGGACACCTCGGCCCCATAGACCTCGGCCAGGTGGGCGGCGATCTCGCCGTGGGTGAGCCCCTTCGTCGACAGCGACAGCACCATCTCGTCGACGCCGGTCAGCCGCCGCTGCCGCTTCATGACGATCTGCGGCTCGAACGTGCCCGAGGTGTCCCGCGGGACCTTGACCTCGACCGGCCCGATGTCGGTCAGCACGGTCTTGGCCCGCTGCCGTTGCGGGAGTTGCCGCTGCCCCGGCAGACGCATCGTGTTTCTCGTAGCCGAGGTGATCGGTGATCTCACCTTCCAGGGCAGACTCCAAGACTCGCCTGGTCAGCTGCTGCGGCAGCCCACCCTGCCAGCCAGCTGCGGACCCTCCGACCGGGCCCGCTCCACCAGCATCGCGACCGGTTGCTCGTCGGACACGGGCGCAGGCTGCCCCAATCCTGACGCTGAAGTGGCGATCTGATGACGTCCTGTCGGGCAGGTCAAACCCTGCCAAGGTGGCGAGCGTCGATGCGCCGAGGGCAGTCTGCGCGGGTTCGTTCCGGTGATCCGGCCACCAGGCAGGCGGCTCGGCGTCCGTGTCCGGCGGTTGGAGGAGGTACGCGCTTCGCGCGCTTTCTCCAACCGCCTGGAGAAGCCGCCCCGTCAGATCGGGGCCGCCCTCGCCCGGTCCAGGAGAGGTTCTCGCCGGAACACCAGGTCGGTGAGGTCCAGGGACGGCTCCACGCCCAGTTGGTCGGTCAGCAGAGCGCGGAACCGCTCGTACTCGTGCAGTGCCTCGGCGAAGTTGCCCTCGGCGCGGTGGACCGCTATCACAGCGCGGCGTGCGCTCTCCCGCAGTGGTTCGCTGCGGACCGCTTCAAGGGCGGTGTCGAGCGCCATCGCATAGTCGCCCAGAGCGCACAGACCGGCTGCGGCCGCCTCCAGCTGGCGCAGGCGGAGCTGACGCAGCCGATCCCGTTCGAAGATCACCCAGTCGTCGTCCCAGCCGGGCAAGAGCTCGCGCAGCCGTAATTCCGACGCGTGCAGTCCGGTACCGCCGGGGTGGCGGAACCGGTCGCCCGCAGTACCGACGAACTCGGTCACGTCGACCCTGACGAACTCGGCCAGGGCAAGCTGACCTCGCGCCCTCACGATCAGTCCGGGTACGGCGTGGTTGAGCCGCCACATGGTGGTCCGCAGGCTGCCCAGCGCTCGGTTCTCGGGCACGTTCGCCCAGAGGGTCCCGGCGACGACGCTCCGTGTGCCGGGTCCGAGCAGACTCAGGAAGGCCAGCAGTCGTTGGCCATTGCTCGCGGGATGGATCCAGGTGCCGTCCACCTGGAGACGGAAACCGTCGAACAGCTCGATCCGCCCTCTTCTGACCGATTCGCGCATAGGCGCATCACGCGATGACACAAGGCCCCTTAAATCGTGGTGGTGTCCAACGCAGACATCCAAACACTCCGTCAACACAGGTCCCTCACAAGGCACTTGAATTTTCCATAGTCGTTGCCGTGACTGTTACAGGGCCGGTAACGCATCAGTGACGGAGCGGTGACGCAGGCCTCACTACGGTCACATCCGTCCGGGGCTGCTCCCGGACTTCCCGGCACACCCTCGACAGACCCGAGATGGGGCAGCATGGCGGTTCAGACTTCCTATCCCGGCGTCTACGTCACCGAAATACCCAGCGGGGTACGGACCGTCACCGGCGTCGCCACCTCGGTCACCGCCTTCGTCGGCATGGCCCGGCGCGGTCCCGTGAACCAGGCCACCGTCATCAACAGCCTGGCCGACTACGAGCGCGTCTTCGGCGGCTTGTGGAAGGGCAGCACGGTGAGCTTCGCCGTCCGCGACTTCTTCGCCAACGGTGGCGGGCAGGCGGTGGTGGTCCGGCTGGTGACCACGGGCGAGAAAAACAGGGCCCGAATGGCCAATCTGACACTGACGGCGACCCCGCCTGCGGGCGAAGGAACTACCAAGGTCCCGAGAAGCCAGAAGCCCCTTGTCCCAGGGGCTGAGGACGAAGGGACCACGGAGGCTCCGGCAAGCGGGGGGCTCGCCCTGCAGGCTGTGGACGAAGGAGCCAGCAGCAGGTCCGTCGGAAGGCAGGCACGGGGTTCGCCGCCCTTGAGGTCGGTGATCGCGAATCCGGCTTCGTCCTGCGGTCCGCCGTGTGAGCCGATGACGTCCCGCGCGGTGGTCTCGTCGTGGTGGAGCTGGATGTCCAGCTGCTCGTTCCAGTCGGCGTCGAGCTGCACCCGGCCCTGCTGCATGAGCACGCCGCGGTAGTGGTTCCCGCTGCGGAACGTCCGCCGGGTGAAGTCGCCCTTCATTGCTGTCCTTCCAAGAAAGCGTCAGTCGGGTCAGTCGGGTCGGCAAAGAAGACACCCGCTTCCAGACCGAAGCGGAGATAGTGGTCGAGCTGCGCGGTGAGGTCGGCCATCCACCACGGTTGGTGCAGAAAGTGGAAGGCCCCCAGTTCGCCGCCGTCCTCCGCGCCTGCGGCGATTTCGCTCGGGCCGTCCGCAGTCAGTCGACAGAAACCGGGGGCTCCCTGCAGTACGGAGGTGAAGCTCGGGGCCACCCGGGCGGCGGCCGCCGGGTCGGCGGGGTGGCAGCGGTAGCGCCTGGAGACGTTGGACTTGAGCGGGGCGTAGCTGTACCGCAGATAGCCCTCCCCGCCCTCCTCGCCCTCGCTGACCTGGATGTCGCCGCGCAGGATGCTGTTATTGGCTGTCAGGGTGCGGGCGCGCGTTGTGCCGAGGATCGTGCACGCCTCGATCTCGACGGTTGCGGGGGCAGCGTCCACCCCCTCGCGCAGGATGCTGTCCGACAGGAGGAGGCTGGGCAGTGCGCGGCGCAGCGATACCCCTGCGCAGACGGTACGGATCAGTCGTACGGTCAGACGGGGGTTGTCGGTGGCCAGCAGTTGACCGGTGAGAGTGCAGTCGGCGACCACCAGGCTGTCCAGGTCGCCGGGCCTGGCAGTGAGCTCTCCTTCGACCGACAGGCCGTCCAGGACCAGTTCGCCCGGGCGGGCGGCCCGTCCGCCGGGGGCAACCACCTCCAGCGAGCCGACCAGGTGCGGCCGGGGTCCGGCGGCTGCGAAGGGACCCGGAGCGGAGGCGGGTGTGTCCGGTGGCCGAGGGGTGAGGCCGGACGGCCAGTGGGCGGCGACCAGCAGCAGCCGGTTGCCCGGGGGGATCTCGATCCCGTGCTCGCCCGTGAGGTCCTCGTGGTAGGTGGCGCTGTCCATCACCACGATGACCCCGGTCTGTCCCGGTGCCCGATGCGGCCGGGTGTTCCAGGCCCGCACCGCCTCGCCGAGGGTGGCGACCACCCGCCCGTCGGAGGGCTCGGACGGGTCCTGGGCGTGGTTGCGGCGCACTCCGATCTGCCAGTCGACGGTGTCCGGCCAGGGTGTTCCGGCAGCCGAGAGCGCGGTGCCGAGAGTTGCCCGCCGGTCGTAGGGACCGGCCCCGATGTCGCCGGGGCTCCCCTGGTTGAAGTCGACCCGCACCCGGTCCGGTTCCATCCCGGGCGGCAGGGTGAACCTGCCCAGCAGCGGGTCGACGGCGACCCATGGGGGGCCGTCGGTGGTTGCGGGCGGCCGGGTCCATTCGCTGAGGTCGGCGGCGATCAGCCGGTGGGGTGCGGGCAGGTGGATCCGGAACACCGGGTCGGGTCCGGAGACAAGCTGCTCCATGTGCTGATGGAGTGTCAGGCGGTGCAGTGGCGCCGGAATCTCCGTCTCCCGGGTGGGGCCGCCGCGCGGCCGGGTGAACAGCGGTAGGTCGCGGCCCGCCGGGTCGAAGGTCCAGCGGCCCGCGGCGGCGTCCACGGCGCGGGCGTCGACGTCGGTGTACGGGTGGGAGCTGAGCCGCCACAGATGGAGCCCGACCGCACCGAGGTTGTACCGGCCGCGCCCGCGGTCGACATGGCGGACATCGGCGGTGCGGGCCACCTGGTCGAAGGGGGTGCCGAGGAGCTGGAGCCGCCCGGTGTCCCGCAGGTCGGGGGTACGCAGATTGCCGAGGCGTGGATGGTTGACGTGCTGGGTGGTGCCGAGCAGTTGGAAGTACTCCACGACCTTGGCGGGCAGCCCGGTGATGTCCTGGGCCAGCTGTTCCAGGGTGGCGGGGGTGCCCTTGCGCCGCCGGTGGCGGAGGGTGTTGGCGATGAAGGCCCGTCTGGGCGCTGCTCCGTCCGGTGATGCGGCCACGGGTTCGACGCCGAGCAGGTCGCCGAGGTAGGGCAACACCCATTCGGCACAGGTCTCCACGAACCAGTTGTCGTAGAGTCCGTCGATGTCCTCCCGCAGTCTGCGCAGTTCCTCCTCGACCGGTTCGAGCAGGGCGCGCAGCGGGTGGCCGAGTTCGGCGTCTCGGTTGCGGTGCACGGCGGGCAGCAGGTCGTACACCGGCCGGTCCTCGCTCATGACGTCATCACCTCCACGGAGAGCCTCTTCAGGACAAGCAGTTCAGCGGGGACGGCCGTGCCCCCGGCGTCGAGGCGGGCTCCGCGGGCGAGCAGCAGGGATGCCACTGCGGCCGGCTCGACCGTCAGGTGGAGTTCGGTCAGGTTGGCGGCCACCACCCCGGGGACCCGCTGGGCGGTGGCGATCGCTTCGGCGGCGGTCACGGGCTGGGCGAAGTCGCGTCGCTCGAAGGAGTACAGCTGCGCCAGGGCGTGCTCGACCGCGCTGGACACGGTGTCCGGTTCACGGTCCGGGGCGGGCAGGATCGCGATGGCGAGGGTGAAGGGCAGCTCTTGGTAGCTGTCCAGGCCGAGTCGGCGGCCGGGGAGGCCGTCGGTCTCGAGGGCTGCCCGCAGGGCCGTCAGGGTGTCGTGGGGGACTGCGCCGTCCGGGGCCGCCAGGGTGAGGTGGAGGAAGGGGGTCGGAGCCGGGCGCAGTACGGTCGCCCTGGCCTTGGCGATCCCGGTGAAGTTCCGGGCGAAGGCCTCGTGGTCGTTCAGGGAGACGACCCGGTCGAAGGTGCGTACGGTCAGCGGTGCTCGGGTTCGTACGTCGTCCGGCCGCTCGGGGGCCGTACCACCGGTCGCCGCCAGGGGGTTGTCGACGGCGCGGATGCCGAGTGGCCGTTTCACGAGCAGCGAGATGGAGCCGGCCCCGACGTTGCCCTGGGGGCCGATGCCGGTGCGGTAGGTGGCGCGGACGTTCTCCTGCCCGGACTGCAGCCGGGCGCCGCGTTCCCCGTCGCCGAAGACCACGGTCGCGGTGGCGTCGTCCTGGATCCGCACCACGTAGGACCGGTCGTGCGGGCCGAGCGGGAACAGTGAGGGGGCCTCGGTCCAGGTGACGCCGTCGACCTGGACGGCCAGGGTGTCGCGCACCCCGCTCGCGGTCGGCGCGGGGACATGGGTGAGGTCCTTGTGCGGCAGGGTGAACCGCTGGTGGGTGGCCCTGCCGTCGCCGCTGCCGAGCACCTCTTCGGTGGTCTGCCCGGCGGTCGCGGCGACGACATTGCCGAGCAACAGCACCGAGGCCCGGTCGAGTGGGTGCTCCAGGGGCCGGTCGAGGACGATCGAGGTGCCGGCATCCGTCACGGCGTCGATCAGGTGGACCGCGGTGGACTGGACACCCTGGTCGGTGGTGCCGGTCACCACGACGGGTGCCCCGGGTTTCAGCGTCACGGGCCGTTCGAGCCGAAGTGTGTTTCCGGTCACCGGGGCCGTAAGGGGTTGGTCGGCGAGCTCCAGCCGCTCGGACTGGGCGTGGACCACGGTGGAGCGGCGGTCGAGCTGCACGGTGAGGTAGGAGCTCAGCAGGGCCATGCTCTCCCTCCTTTCACAGGCCGGTACGGCGGCAGGGGCGCGGTCACGGCAGGGGGAACGGGATGGGGATCCGGGTCCCGATCCGGTCGGTGGCGGTGAGCTCGTCCGGATGGATCACCGGATGGGCGTCGCAGATCCGCCAGAACTGGGTGGCGTCGCCCAGAGTGGCGGCGGCGATCGTGTCCGGTCGGTCCCCGGGGGCGACCGTGTGCACGGTGAGCGTGTGCGCACTGCCCGGCATGGGGAGCAGCCTGCGGCTCAGGCAGCGGACCTCGCGGCTGGCGCCGGTACCGTCCGGGACGGTGGCGGTCACCACGTCCAGCGAGGCGTACCGGCTGGTCGGATCGGTCAACGGAACACCCCTCCGATACCGCCGGCCACGGTCCGGCCCACCGCCGACCGGGCGGAGAGCGTGGCCATGGCCTCCTTGGCGATCTGGTGGGCCAGGAAGAGGTGGTGTCCCGGACTGGTGACCGACAGATCGCTGTAGGAGAGCACCCGCAGCTCCAGGTCCGCCCGGGCCCGGATCGGGTTGAGCTGGGTGTCGTACGCCTGCTCGGTGATCGAGAAGGAGGTCAGCCGCACCGGGAGGACCCGGCCGGCTCCCCAGACCAGGAGGGTGAGCGGTGCCTCCATCGGTACCAGTTCGATGGTGCCGAGCGCCGTCAGCGCCAGGTTCTCCAGGACCACCGAGCTCTTGGGGTAGAGCAGCATTTCGAGCGCTGCCAGCTGGGGGTGGATGCCGAGGAGCACGGCCTGCGGATCACCGTCCGCCAACTGGTCGGTGGCGTCCACCTCGACCGCCAGGCTGATCGTCTCGATCGGGGCGCCGGTGAGACGCAGCGCCTCGCTGCGGGCACCGCCGGACCCGTCGTCGCCCTCCGGTGTCCGGGCGACCAGTCGCCGGGTCATCTCGTCGGGGTTGTACTGGAACACCACCAGGCCGGCCAGTGGGTTGGCCGGGTCGACCCCGACCAGCGCGCCGCGGGGAGTCCGGACCGCGTCCGTACGCCCGGTCATCGGCGCATGCCGTTCTCTGTCCGCATTGCGCGATCGTGGCCGACCTCGCGTTACTCCGGCGTCACTGCCGCGTCACCGGCCGACGGCGGGCGAGTCAGGGACAGGACACCGGGCCTGGCTGGGTCCCCAGTTGCTCCAGCTGACCTACCCGTTCATGGATGCGCTCATAGCGTCGATTTCCGGTCGGATGGATCAGCTGGATCAGCGGCTGCTGAGGTAGTTTGCTTCGATCGGCGGCAGTTGTGGTGCTACGCCCGAGGCGCCGGCTCCCGCACCGCTGCCCCGGCGATGGTTTTCAAGCTCGTCGAGTCCGCCCATGCCCGCCGGTGAGCGGTGAACGCACCCCACCAATGGCTGGTTCTGGCGGCGGCGTCCGTGCAGGAGAGGTGCCATGCCTCGCGTCGTTGCGGTTGCGGATTCGTGAGGTACGCGGTCGCCAGGAGCCCCGCAGAGAAGTCCGGGCCGAGCGACCTTGAGTTGTGCCGTGTTCAATCAACTGCCTTCCCCAATAGGTGACTTGACGAGTACGGTGACGCCCGCTGCTCTGGGAGACACCGTTCGACCGGCGGCTGGACTCTGGGAGAACTGTGCTTCGAGGGGTGACCACGGCATGCCCGAAACCGGCGGCGGAAGAGTGGTGAGCGTAGGCGGGCCGTCGGTCGTGCCGGTTGACCTGGACGCGCGAGACGCGCTTCGCGGTGGAACTCCCTGCCGCCGGACAAGTCGGCAGGTCACTGCGCAACGCCGATGGGACCAACGGCCCGGTTCTGGCGCCGCTGCCCCTGGAGCCGGGTGGCCTGCTGCCCAGCCGGCGACCTCGCTCGGAGCATCGCCGCGACGTCGGGCGTCGAGACGCTCGGCTCCTGCGATTTCGCCCGACGGATGATCGAGACTGCCGAGCGGGTGGGCTTTCTGAGCTCCTGACCGATCCCGCGACCGCGCCCCGCGCTCTCCCTTGCCTCACGTCCCCCGCATGAGCGGGAAGACGTCCTCCAGCTTCGAGAACGGAACTCCGGCATGACCACCTTCCACGTCGCGGTCGACCACCTGGATCCCGGCACCCACGACATCACCACCACCTATATGGGTACCGTCGACCAGGCGCACGTCGACCGGGTACGCGCCATCGCCGCCCTTCCGGGCTCGGAGCGCCATGTCAAGGAAGCCCCCCGGCACGAGGGCGCCTTCATGGTCCTGCGCGACGACGGCGACCTGGACGTCTACGAGCCCACCGGCCCGGCCGAGCACGCCGCACCCGAGCGCGACGCGCTGCCGGAGGCCCACGACGAGACCGGCGACCTACACGCGGGGTTCCTGGGCAGCGACAGCCGCACCCTGGTCGGGGCGCCTCACGGCGCCTCGGGCCCGGCGTACATCGACGGCGTGACCCGGTTCGGCGCGCAGCGCATCGGAGGAGCGATGGACGCCCCGCTCGAGCCGCCGCGGGCCGTGTGGCACACCACCGAGTCCCCGGCCGGCGCCGGCTACTTCACGTCCGTGGCCGCCTTCCTGGTCCGTGCCGGGGTGGAACCGCAGGTGATCTACTGCCCTGTCACCGACCGGCTGGGCCAGTTCGGGCCCCTGAACCTGTCGGCCAGGGCGCTGAAGAACGACGGTACGAAGCGCACGAACCGAACCGGCAAGGTCTGCATCCAGATCGAGGTGCTGGGACGTGCCGCCTCTCCGTGGACGAAGGGTTTCGACCCGAAGACCAAGCCGAACTTCCAGAGGCTGCTCACCGCGATACGCGCGCACGACATCCCGGACGTGTGGCCCGTCGGTGCCCCGCCGGCCACCGCGGCCGCCGCGACGGAGCGTCCCAGAACCACCTGGGAGAACAAGGGCGGCCACTACGGACACTCCCAGATCCCCGGCCAGGACCACTGGGACCCGGGGGCCATCGACACCGAGATCGTGCCCGGCATGCCCCGCCCCGCCGGCAGGGGAACCGCTCCGGACGCCGGATCCGGCACCTACGTCGTGAAGGCGGGCGACACCCTGACGTCCATCGCGGCCGCGCACCGGACCACGGTGGCTGTTCTGCTGTCCCTCAACGCCCTCAAGGACGCCGACGACCTCTCCGTGGGGCAGAAACTGAAACTGCCGACGGCGGCCCCGGCGAAGCCGCCGACACCGCGGTACGAGCCGTTTCCCGGGACGGCGTCCTTCCGCGCCGGCCACCGCAGTCCCCTCGTCAGCGCCCTCGGAAAGCGCCTGGTGGAGCTCGGCTTCGGCAAGCACTACACCTCCGGCCCCGGACCCGAATGGACGGAGGCGGACCGGCTCAACGTCGCCGACTTCCAGCGCTCCCGGCCCGAGCTGGCGGGCGCCGCGGACGGGATCCCGGGCCCCAAGACGTGGGCCGCGCTGAAGATCCCGAAGCTCTGAGGCCTGCCCGGCCGACGCTCATCCCCCGTCCAGGGCGTGCCGCCACTCGGCCGGCGACTCCGCCCTGCCCTTTCGGTTCTGCTCGACGTAGGGCAGCGAGGCGGGGCCGAGGCTGTGCGCTGGAGGTCGGCCATGTTCCTCCGCGGCCCGCCGGCGGCGTGCTCTCCGCTCGCGCGGGGAGCACGCTGCCGGCCTACCTGGGTTTGCGGTTCAGCTTCGCCGTGCCGCGTCCGCTTTCCGCACCATCTTCGCCGCGTGGTCAGCCGAGTCGGCCAAGTTCCGGAGTGAGTGGGAGACCCGGCTGAGGAACACCACAAGGTGGTCGGTGAAGGTGTCCTGCTTGGTGCTGGTGCGGAAGGTGGTGCTCTGGGCCACGGTCGGCTCCTAGGGAAAGGGCGCTGGGTGTGCTGTGCCCACTGTGGCACCGGGGACTGGCATGTCGGGCGTAAACACGACACCCCCCACCCGAACCGGGTAGAGGGCTCTGGCACCAGAGGACGCAGCGAGGGGCGGTCAGCGGTGGTCGATAGATCGCCTCATGCTTCCTGCGGCACGAGAAGTGCTGCCAGCCCCTCGGCTCCCGGAAGGCTTGCGGGCTGACCGCAGCCAGCCTGGCCGGTGGCTGTCGTATTCCGTCGGAGTGACCATCACCGACACCATCCACCAGGCCGTCCTGAAGATCCCGGAGAAGGCGTGGACACCCGCCTACGACGCCGGCGGCACCGAGAGACCCGGCGCCTGGGTCGCAGAGATCACCGACACGCCCGACCTGAGCACCTGGCCGAAGGGCATGCGGCTGGTCGTCCGCAAGGAACGCCCGCACCCCGGCGCCCAGTTGCGCTTCGCCGACCTCGACGGCCTGCGGCTGACCTGATTCGCCACCAACCACAAAGGGCGGTCAGCTCGCCGACCTGGAACTGCGTCACAGCAGGGGGCACGACACTCCTACCGATCAGATGTCCCGGAAGAGACCAGCGAGTCCTGTGACCTGCGGCGATGGGTGGCTCCTGGCTGCTGACCTGCGTTAATGTTCTTTCTGCTGCTTCACGCTCATGCCTGTTGATGCGGCCGGAAGTCCCAGAAAAGTCCCAGGAGGCTCCCGCGGCGCGGGTCCGTGATTGAAGAGACGGCCGCGTAGGCGTCGTTGCGACCGGCGCCTACGCGCAGTCGTCGACAAGGCGGATGTCGCCTGATGCGGTGCTCCGAGGGAGCCGACACCCAGCCCGTGACCGTGCACAGGGCTGGGTGAACCGACGTGTTTCCCCCGAGTTGTGATTTTCACGGTCCCGCAAGGAGGGCCGTCGGCCTCCGGACAGCCGCCGCCTCGGCGCAGGCAGTCAGCGCCGGGAGGTCGTGTGCCCGGACGTTGCCAGGTCGAGCGCGATGTCCACGATCATGTCCTCCTGGCCGCCCACCAGGCCACGGCGGCCCACTTCCAGGAGCAGGGTGCGGGCGTCCACGTCGTAGCGGACGGCGGCGATCTCGGTGTGTCGGAGGAAGGACGAGTACACGCCCGCGTAGCCGAGGGTCAGCGTCTCCCGGTCGACTTGCACGGGGCGGTCCCGCAGCGGCCGGACAAGGTCGTCGGCGGCGTCCTGGAGGGCGAACAGGTCGCAGCCGTGCTGCCAGCCGTGCAGGGTCGCCACGGCGACGAACGCCTCGATCGGGCAGTTTCCCGCCCCCGCACCCTGGCCGGCGAGGGAGGCGTCCACGCGGGTGACGCCCTCCTCCACGGCGACGACGCTGTTGGCGACCGACAGGGACAGGTTCTCGTGCGCGTGCACGCCGATCTCGGTGGCCGGGTCGAGCACGTCGCGGTAGGCGCGGACGCGCTCGCGCATTCCGTCCATGGTGAGGCGGCCGCCGGAGTCGGTGACGTACACACAGTGCGCGCCGTAGGACTCCATGAGCCTGGCTTGGGCGGCGAGTTCGGCGGGCGGGGCCATGTGGCTCATCATCAGGAAGCCCGAGACGTCCATCCCCAGTTCGCGGGCCTTGGCGATGTGCTGCGCGGAGATGTCGGCCTCGGTGCAGTGGGTCGCCACGCGTACTGAGCGGACGCCGAGCGCGTGGGCTCGTTCCAGTTCGGTGATGGTGCCTATGCCGGGCAGGAGGAGCGTGGTGAGGACCGCGGAGCGGATGTTGTCGGCCGCGGCCTCGATCCACTCCCAGTCGGTGTGGCTGCCCGGGCCGTAGTTCACCGAGCCGCCCGCGAGGCCGTCGCCGTGGGCGACTTCGATGGCGTCGACCCCCGCCGCGTCGAGCGCGGCCACGATACGGCCCACGACGGCGGGGTCGATGCGGTGCCGGAGGGCGTGCATGCCGTCCCGCAGGGTGACGTCCTGGACGTACAGCTTCCGGTCCAGGCGGGTCGGCGAAGCCCCGGTGGCCGTGGCGTCGTCCGTCACTTCGGCCGCCGCTCCAGGCGTCGTTTCGGTCGTCATCGGGTCGCCTCCACGGGGGCCGTGCTGCGCTGTGCGATCGACTCGGCGACCCGCACGGCGGCCGACGTCATGATGTCCAGGTTCCCGGCGTATGCCGGCAGATAGTGGGCGGCGCCCTCCACTTCGAGGAACACCGACACCTGGGTGGTGACCGGGCCCACGCCGTCCGGAACGAGGGTGCGCACGGGTTCACCGTCGGCGACGGGGGTGAACTGCACCTCCTGCTTGAGGCGGTAGCCGGGCACGTATTGCGCGACCCGTTCGGCCATGGCCGTCACCGAGGCACGTACGGCGTCGTGGTCGACGTCGCCGGTCAGGCAGAACACGGTGTCCCGCATGATCAGCGGCGGCTCCGCCGGGTTCAGGACGATGATCGCCTTGCCACGGGCCGCGCCACCGACGGACTCGATGGCATGCGAGGTGGTCTCCGTGAACTCGTCGATGTTGGCCCGGGTGCCAGGACCCGCCGACTTGGAGGCGATGGAGGCCACGATCTCCGCGTAGTGGACCGGGGTGACCGCGGAGACGGCCGCGACCATGGGAATCGTGGCCTGACCGCCGCAGGTGACCATGTTGAGGTTGTCGGCCCCCAGGTCCAAGTGCTCGTCCAGGTTGACCGGCGGGACGACGAACGGCCCGATCGCGGCGGGGGTGAGGTCGATGAGCCGCTTCCCGTAGGGGGCGAGCTTCGCGGCGTTCGCGAGGTGGGCCTTGGCCGAGGTCGCGTCGAAGACGATGCCGATCCCGTCGAAGTGGGGGAGTGCGATCAGACCGTCGACGCCCTCGTGCGTGGTGGGGATGCCGAACCGTGCGGCCCGGGCGAGACCGTCGGAGGCAGGGTCGATGCCGACCATGGCGGCCATTTCCAGCGAGTCCGACAGGCGGAGCACCTTGATCATCAGGTCGGTGCCGATGTTGCCGGACCCGATGATGGCGACCTTCGTCTTCGTCATGCGTCTCTCTTTTCAGACTTTCCGGACTTCTCGGAGAAAGTGGCGGTGACCTCGCCGAGTGAGCTGATCTCGGCCCGGATCCGGGTGCCGGGCGGGGCCGGGACCATGGGGCCGAGCGCGCCCGAGAGGATGACCTGGCCGGCACGCAGGGGGTCCCCGAACTCCAGCGCCGTACGGGCCAGCCAGGCAAGCGCGTTGAGCGGATCGCCGAGACAGGCGGAGCCGGTGCCCTCGGAGACCGGGACGTCGTCGGCGTACAGCCGCATGGTGGTCTCGCGGGGCTCGAACTCGTCGAGGCCGAGGCGGTGCCCGGCCAGGACGTACAGTCCGCTGGAGGCGTTGTCCGCGACTGTGTCCGTGAGACGGATGTCCCAGTCGGCGATACGGCTGTCCACGATCTCCAGCGCGGCGACCGCGTAGTCGACCGCGGACCGCACGCGTGCCGCGTCCAGGCCGCCGTCGGCCAGGTCCTCCTTGAGGACGAAGGCGATCTCGGCCTCGGCCTTGGGCTGGAGCAGTCGCCAGGAGGGCACCTCGGCCTCGGCCGAGACGTCCATGTCCGCGAAGAGCACCCCGAAGTCAGGCTGGTCGCCGCCCAACTGGCGCTGGCCAGCGGGTGAGGTCAGACCGATCTTCCGGCCGGCCACGACCGCCCCGCCGGCCAGCCGGCGGCGGGTCAGCTCCCGCTGTACGGCGTAGGCGGTGGCGAGGTCGTGCTCGCCGATCAGATCCCGTACGGGTGCGACGGGGCGGCCCTCGTCGAGGGCGGCGGTGAGCCGGGCGACGGCCCGTTCCACCGGGTCCGCGTCGGGTGACGTGTGCGCCATGCCGGTCACCGTCCCTGAGCCGTCGCGACGGCGAACCCGGCGATCCACGCGGGAACGGCCTCGTAGAACCGGGAGGTCATGTCGTACGGGCCGGTCGCCGTGAGAGAGGCGAACGCCGCGATCCAGGCGCGTACCTCGTGTGCCGAGCTGCCGCCCTCCTTCGCCATCGACTCCACCGTCCAGGAGTCGAACTCCCTGAGCTCACCGCGTTCCAGGTGGTCGAGGAGACGGTTGTCCCAGTCGGGGTTGATGGGGATCATCGCGGTCGACCCGGCGGCGTAGTCACGGCCGGCCTGGAGCACTCGCTGCTCGCCCCTGGCACGCTGCTCGGGTGTCGGTGGGCGGCCCTCGATGAGTGCGTCGGCGACCCGTGGCGGCGCGCCGTCGAGGACCGGGACGGGCGGGTCGTGCGAGAGACCGCCCGAGGCGAGGAACAGCACCCGTCGGCCGAGCCCGGCGGCGGCCTCGCCCACCGCCGTTCCCAGGGACCTGATCCGGCTCACCGGACACAGCGGGGTGGCCACCCCGTTGACGAAGACGGGCACGACGGGGACTTGGTCGATGCCGCCGAAGAGCACCTCCAGCGGCTGTGCGAACCCGTGGTCGACGGTCATCCGGGCGGAGACGGTCAGGTCGACACCGCGGTCGAGGACACCCTGCGCCAGGGCCTTGGCCGCGCCTGTGTCGACCGACAGCGGGCCCGCCTGGGAGCCGAAGTCCCCGACCGCGTGTGCCTCGGTCGCCAGGCAGAACGGTGGCATCTCCCGGTAGAAGAAGCCGTTGTAGTGGTCGGGCGCGTACAGCACCACGAGTTCCGGGTCGAAGTCCCGGACGAAGTCGCGGGCGCCCGCCACGGCCCGGTCGACACGGGCCAGGACGTCGGTGTCCGGGTCGTTCCTGCCGATGAGCGGCGAGTGGGACAGCCCGACGGCTGCTGCGGTCATGGTGGCAGGGATCCTTACTGGTGGGTGGTCGGCGGGTGGATGACGAGCTTTCCGGTCAGCTCGCCGTCGATCATGAGCTGGAAGCCCTTGTGGATCTCCGCGAGCGGCAGGGTCCGGTCGATCACCGGCCGCACACCGGTGGCGTCGAGCATGCGCAGCATCGCGACCAGTTCGGCGCGGGTGCAGCCGGTGGAGCCGAGAATGCGCTGCTGAAGGTAGAAGATCCGGCCCAGGTCCGCGGGCGGGTTGGCGCCGCTGGTGGCACCGGCGATCACGACCGCGCCACCGGGCCGCAGCGACTTCAGGGAATGCGACCAGGTCGCCTCCCCGACGGTCTCGATGACCACGTCGACCCGCTCGGGCAGCCGCTCACCGGTGGGCAGTGCCGCCCGCACCCCCCACGAGAGGGCCTCGACGCGCTTGGCCTTGCTCCGGCTGGTGGCGTACACGACGGCCCCGGCGGCCACGGCCAGCCTGATTGCGGCCGAGGCCACCCCGCCGCCCGCGCCCTGCACGAGCACTCTGTCGCCCGCACTGATCCGGGCCTGCGTGAACAGCATGCGGTAGGCCGTGGTCCAGGCTACGGGCAGACAGGCGGCCTCCTCGAAGGACAGCCACACCGGCTTCGGCACCAGGTTGCGGGACGGTACGAGGAGGTACTCCGCGAAGGAACCGTCGTGCCGCTCGGACAGGAGCGCACGGTTCGGGTCCAGTGTCTCGTCGCCGCCGCCGGCGTCCGGGTCGCCGATCACCGGGTGGACGATGACCTCGTTGCCGTTGTCGTCGTACCCGGACGCGTCACAGCCGAGAACGATCGGGAGGCGTTCCGGTGGATGGCCGACGCCCCGCAGGGTCCACAGGTCGTGCATGTTCAGTGAGGAGGCCACGACACGGACACGGGACCATCCGGGCCTCGGTGTGGGTTCCGGGACATCGCGCAGCACCAGACCCGACAACGGATCGGTGGCGCTCTGGGAGATTGCGGTTGCAGCAAGCACGTACTCACGTTCACTCCGACCCGGCACGGGGCCATAGCCGGTGTGCCGCTGTGCAGCACACACTGTCCGCAGGTGCGAACAGCGCTCTGACCCGCCGCGAGGCGGCCTCGCCGGTCCCGGACGTGCGGACAGCCCGCCGACCCGACCGGCTCGAAGGGCAGGTCGGGTCGGCGGGCAGCGGCCGTCAGTGGGGCATGTCGTCCAGTGCGGTGGACAGACCGGCGATCCCCGGCGGCTCCGCCGCGAACAGTACGACGCTGCCGCCGGGCAGGTCGGCCTCCGCGATCCGGCGGAATCCTCCTTGCTCCAGGGCGAGTTGGGCGGCAGTGTCGTTCTCGTCCGGCGCGGCGATCACCCGGCGGCACCGCGGGGCCAGGGCGAACAGGGCGGGCACGAGGTCGCGCAGCAGACGTGCGGCCGGACCAGGTCCGGGCCCGGCCTCGTCCGGGCTCGGCAGGACGAGGCCGATCGCGAGATCGTGGGCACCGAACGGATAGCAGGCCCGCAGCGGGTGGCCCGGTACGCGGTGGAGTTCCAGGAAGAGTTCCGGGCCGCCCTCGGCGGGGCGCACCGCGTATGTCCGGGAGGGCCGGCGGGGGCGCTCGTAGGGCGGTCCGGCGAGGGCGCGCAGTACCCATCGGTCGCCGAGTCGGTGTTCGCCGAGTGGCGGCGCGGCGTCGGGAGTGGTGGACACGGCGGGCTCACCCCGCCTTGGCGGGCTGGTGCGACTCCACCCAGCGACGCAGTTCGGCCTTGACCAGCTTGCCGCTGGGATTGCGCGGCAACTGCTCGGCCACCATCACCTGGGTGGGCAGTTTGTAGCGGGCCAGGTGCTCGCCGGCAAACGTGCGGACCTCCTCCACGGTGGGCGCCGTACCCGGTTCACAGGTCAGCACGGCGAGCACGCTCTCGCCCCACTTGGGGTCCGGTACGCCGATGACGGCGGCCTCCAGGACGCCGGGGCAGGCAGCGAGGACGCGTTCCACCTCGGCGGGGTAGATGTTCTCCCCACCGCTGATGATCATGTCCTTGAGGCGGTCGACGATGTAATAGAGACCGTCCCCGTCCCGGTGGGCTATGTCGCCGCTGTGGAACCAGCCGGCGTCGTCGAAGGCCGCGCGGGTGGCGTCGGGATTGTTCCAGTAGCCGGCGGTGACGTTCGGGCCGCGTACGCAGATCTCGCCGCGCGTGTCCGCTTCCTGGATCCGCACGCCGGTGACGGGGTCGGTGAGACAGACCTCCGTGTAGGGCATGGGGGCGCCCGCGGATCCCGCCTTCCCCAGCGTCAGATCGGCCGGCAGGTAGGTTGCGAAGGGTGCCGTCTCGGTCAGTCCCCATGCCTGCTGGAGCATGATGCCCTGCTCGCCGTAGTCCCTGATCAGCTGGGGCGGCACGGGAGCCGCGGCGACGATGGCGGACCGCAGGGCGCCCAGGTCGGCCTCCGCGAAGCCGGGCAGGCGGGCGAGCGCGGCAAACATGGCGGGCACCGCGAAGAAGGAGGACACACGGTGCTGGACCAGATCCTCCAGGCACTGAGCGGCGTCGAAGCCACGGCGCAGGACGACGGTGCCGCCGCGCAACAGGGTGCGCAGGGTGAGGGCGTTGAGACCGCCGATGTGGAACAGCGGGGCCACGGCCAGGTTCACGTCGTCGGCACGGGTGTCGACGACGCTGTCGACGTTGACCGCGTTCCACCACAGGTTGCCGTGGGTGAGCATGACCCCCTTGGGCCGGCCTGTGGTGCCGGAGGTGTACATGAGCATCGCGAGGTCGTCGTTGTGCAGCGCCGCCGCTTCCCGGGCGGTCCGGCCGGAGCCGTACAGCGACGACAGCGGGGTCCAGAGGGCGTCGGGGGCGGCTGTCGCGGGACATGCGGGGTCGGTGTCGACCAGGAGGTGTCGGCGCGCCGGCAACTCGGCCGCGATCGACTCGACCAGTTCGCGGTGGCCCTCCTCGACGACGAGGGTGTGGGCACCGCTGTCGTTGAGGAGGTGGCGGACCTCCTCGGCCGCGAGCCGGAAGTTGACGGGGACGAAGACCGCCCCGAGATGCGCCGCCGCGATCAACGTCTCGAGGAACGTCACGCTGTTGAAGCCGAGGTAGGCGACCCGGTCCCCTCGGCGTAGCCCGTTCTCGGCCAGGCCGAGGGCCAACTCGGCTGCAGTGTCCGCGAGTTGGGTGGCAGAGATCTCGCGGCCCTCGTAGACCACGGCGGTGGTGGGCGACTGGGCTCTGCGACGCAGGGCGGCGGCGGGGCTGATGTCGACGGCGGCCATGGCGTCGGCTCCTTCGGTGACTGTCCGGGACGGGGGCAGGGGGAGGGACGGGCAGGGGGTCAGAGAGCGGCGCCGCCGGCGGGGCTGCGGAAGCCGCGGACGGCGATACCGCCGTCCGCGGGGATCACGGCACCGGTGACGGTGGAACTGTTGGCGCGGGAGGCGAGCAGCACGTAGGGCCCGGTGAAATCCTCGGGCTCGACACTGGAGTCGTACAAGGGGATGAATGGAGGCTGCTTCTCGCCGGACGCGTCGTTCTTCGCGAAGGAGGCCTCCAGCGTGCGGTCCTGCAGCCCGAGGCTCCCGGGGCCACGCAGCTTGGTGCGCATACCGCCCACGGCGACGCCGTTGACGCGGACCTTCGGCGCCAGCTCATAGGCGAACTGGCGGAGCAGGCCGAGACAGGCGTGCTTGCTGGCGGTGTACAGGGAGCCGCCGCCGTCGGTGTGGAGGGAGGCGTTGGACAGGGTCATGACGATGCTGCCGCGGGTCGCGACCAGTTCGCGCCAGGCGGCCTCCACCGCGAGGACGTAGCCCTTGACGTTGATGTCGAAGATCTCGTCGAAGGCCTCCGACAGCTCTTTGCCGGTCAGCCGGGTGACACTGCGGTGGTAGTCCCAGATCCCGGCGTTCGGGACGAGGACGTCCAGCTTCCCGAACCGTTCGACGGTGGCCGCCACCGCCCGGTGCAGGTCCTCGGGACTGCGTACGTCGCCGGGGGCGGGCAGCAGGCGGTCGCCGTGTTCGCCGGCGGCGCTCACCACCTCCTCCAGCTGGGCGGCGTCGCGGCCGACGATGGCGACGCTCGCGCCCTCGGCGAGGCAGCGCAGGGCGACGGCGCGGCCGATGCCGGATCCGCCGCCGGTGATCAGGACGACCTCGCCCTCCAGCCAGCCCATGGGTCAGTGCTCCTTGAGGAAGTCGGTGACCAGACGCTCGAACTCCGCCTGCCGTTCCACCTGCACCCAGTGGCCGCAGCCGCCGAAGACGTGCAGCTGTACGTCGCGGATCTGCTTGAGCATGAGCTGCGCGCCGTCGAGGGTGATGGTGCGGTCGTCGCGGCCCCAGAGCAAGAGGGTGGGCGCCTTGATCTTGTGGACGCGCTGCCAGAGCGGGTCCATGCCGTGCCGCTTGGCGAAGGCTGCGTTGTAGCGGTGGTAGAAGGCGATGTGGGACTCGTCGAGGGACGCCTCGTAGCGGGCCTGCGCGGTGTCCGCCCAGCGCTTGGGCTCGGCGGTCATCACACCGATGAAGTCCCGCATCTTCTTCAGGGTCGGGCCCTCGCCGTTGTAGTAGCGGAACATCGCCTTCTGGCCCTCGGTCGGGGTGGGCCCGAAGGGCAGCCAGCCGCCGCCGGGTGCCATCAGCACCAGCTTCTCGACGCGCCCGGGGACGGCGAGTGCGGTGGCGATGGCGGCGGCGCCGCCGAGGCTGTTGCCGAGCAGGTGGAAGCGGTCGACGCCCAGGGCGTCCAGGGTCTGCAGCAGCGCGTCGACGGTGATCTCGGTGATGCTGCGGGCGTCCAGGTCGGCCTCGGTGGGGCGGTAGCTGCCGCCGAAGCCGGGCTGGTCGGGCAGTACGACACGGAAGTGCCGGGTGAGGGCGGGCAGGTTCTGGTGGTAGTTGGCCACGGCGCTCGCGCCCGGGCCGCCGCCGTGCAGCATCACCAGCACCGGCCCCTCACCGGCCTCACCGGCCGCGATGGGCCCGAGCGTGGTCCGCACGGTGTGCTCGACGAGTTTGGGCTCTTCTGCCCGAGCTGTGGTCACGAGAGGTCTCCGGTTACAGGAAGGTACTGATGTTCTTGGCGAGCAGGACGTTCTGGTCGAGCAGGATCGTGCGGCGGGCGATCACGAGCGGTCCCTCCGCGGTGCGGCGGAGTATGTCGGTACGGCCGCCGGCGTAGAGGTCGACCTCCCGCTCCAGCCGGTTGCGGTAGCACAGGAACGCCGACTCGGCGACGTACTCACCCGGCTCCTCGCCCGGTTCGACCAGAACGTTGGTGATCAGATGCCGGGTCCGCGACGGCGGATCCTCGGCCCAGGCCATCCCGGAGTCGAAGCGGCGGATCCGCCAGGCCAGACTCGCCTTGGTCTCGTCGAAGATCCCCACCTCACCGGGCGCCCCGTCGGCCAGCGCCTGCTGGCGCCGCAGCCGGTTGGTGCGCACCGGTGCCCAGTAGTGCAGGTCCTCGGCGAACAGCTCCAGCCAGTCGGCGTACCGGTGCTGGTCGAGCAGCTGTGCCTCGACGGCGTACAGGCGCTGCACCTCGAAGTGGAGCCGGATCTCCTCGTCGAAGGAGAGGGGCGAGGTCTCCGCGACCGTCGGCTCCGGTGGGTGAGTGTTCATCGGTTGGTCCTCCTGCGGGCCGCGCTCTGGCTGACATTCCAGCGCGGAGAGGGTGGTTTGGGGAGGGGGTGTGCCAAGTGACGGCACGGTGGCGCCGTCACCGCTTGAGCAGCGCGCGCAGGTCGGCGCTCTCGTCGGCGAGCCGGGCGGCGTCGACCGGGACGCCCCGGTCGACGATCCTGCGGGCGGCCTTGATGTCGCGGCTGCGGTCGATGGCGGCGGCGGCCACCAGCCGGCCGTCGCGCAGCCCGAAGACGGTGAAGGCGCCGCTGTCAGGCGTGCCGCGCACCACGGTCCGCTCGGCGTCCGCCATGGTGCCGACGGCCTCCAGACGGGAACCGTGCCGGTCCGACCAGAACCAGGACGCGCCGGGCTCCGGGAGCGGTTCGCCGAGGATGCCGTGGGCCGCGGCCTCGCCGCTCCGCTGGGCGGCCTCCCAGTGCTCGTGCCGCACCCGATGGCCGTCGCGGCGCGCCACGTCGCCCACCGCGAAGACATTCGGGTGGGAGGTGCGCTGCTCGGTGCCCACGACGACGCCGTTGTCCACGTGGAGTCCGGCCGCCTCGGCCAGGCCGGTGGCCGGGCGGATCCCGATGCCGGCCACGACCAGGTCGGCTGCCACGGGCCCGCCCTGCCCGGTGAGGTGCAGCACGACGCCGGAGCCGCCGGGGCGGTGCTCCAGACGCGACACTCCGGTGGTGATCACGGCGATGCCCTCAGCGGTGTGCCGCCCGTGCAGAGCACCCGCGACGGCGTCACCGACCACCCCGGCCAGCGGCACCGCCACCGGATCCACCAGGGTGACCCGGCAACCCCGTGCCACGGCCACCGCCGCCGCCTCGGCACCGATCAGCCCGGCACCGACGACCGCCACCCGGGTTCCGGGCAGCAGCCGTTCCCGCAGCCGCACGGAATCCTCCCAGGTGCGCAGCACGTGCACGGCGGGATCGTCGCCGCCGGGCACGGGCAGCGCCCGTGGTGTGCCGCCGGTCGCCAGGACGACCCGGTCCGCCACCACCACGGTGCCGTCCGCCAACTCCAGGCCGCCCTCACGCGGGCGGACCGCACGAACCACGCTTCCGTCGCGGAGCGCGACGTGCCGCTCCGCGTACCACTGTTCGGGCCGCAGCAGGACGTCCTCGCGCCGCGCCTTGCCCAGCAGCACGTCCTTGCTGAGCGGTGGACGGTCGTACGGCAGCCCATATTCGGCGGAGTACAGCACCAGTTCACCGTCGTAGCCCCGGGCACGCAGGGCGTCGCAGAGGGAGACGGCGGCCAGGCCCGCGCCGACGACGGCGATACGTCGGCAGAGTCTCATCCGACGGCCCCGTCGTCGGGACCGATGTGCAGCCAAATCTCGCCTTCTCGGACCTCGACACGGTGAGCGCGCACGGGTGCGATGGCCGGCATGCACTGCGGCTGCCCCGATTCCAGGCAGAACCGGGCGCTGTGCATCGGGCACTCGACCTCGCCGTCCTCGATCCAGCCCTCGGACAGGGAGGCCTGGCCGTGGGAGCAGGTGTCGTCCAGGGCGTAGTAGGCGCCGCCGTCGTGGAAGACGGCGATGGCGTCGCTGTGACCGGTGGTCTCCGCGGGCACCTTCAGCGCCTCGCCGTCCTCGATGCCGCCCACTTCGGCGACCCGGATGCCGGTGCTCGTCGTACTCATGGGGTGTCCTTCTCGTGCCAGGCGGGCGTGTTCATGAGGTCGCGCCAGCGTGCGTAGAAGCCGCGGGCGGCACCGTCGCTGTAGAGGTGGCCGGTGGTGCCGGGATGGACGCCGTCCTCGGCCTGGAGCCCCATCCCCATCTGGTAGTTCAGGGCCATCGAGCCGGCCATGAAGCCGTGCGTGGTGGCCTGGCACTCGCTCCAGTTCTCGCCGTCGTCCTGCTCGAAGATGCCGGTCGGCCCGAACGTGCGCAGGTTGTAGAGCCGTTGGGCGTTCCTCACCTCCTCCGGCATGGACCTGTCGACGACCGTCCATGCCCAGACCTCCATCCGGTCCGGGCCCTTGGGGTGCCAGACGCGGATGGAGCCGTTGACCGGCAGATAGGAGAAGTTGGGGAAGACGGTGGCGTGACCGGTGGTCATGGGCCCCTCGACCCGGGCGTCACCGAGCCGTTCGCGCAGTGCCTCGTAGTCGTAGTGGCCGTGCACGACCCGGTCGTCGAAGCGGCTCTTGGGGTGGGTCGGGAAACCGGCGCCGTGACCGAGCGGATCGCTGTACTGCCGACCATGCGTCTGCACGATCTCCGCCTTCGGCCCCTTGCCGGACGGTGACATGACCATCAGGGCGGACGCGTGCGAGATGTTGACGTGGTACCAGTCCGAGGCGAACTGTTCGGCCGCCAGCTTCCAGTTGCCCTCCAGCACCCACTTGTGGACCCCGCCGACGACCTCGGTGCCCTCCGGGTCGCGGTCGAGCATCGCGTCCATGTACCAGGTCATCCCGCCCAGCGCGTCGACGAGCGGCGGCGCCCCTGGGTCCCAGGTCGCGAAGACCAGCCCCTTGTACGTGTCGAGCTGCGCGACCTCGGTGAGACCCCACTCCTCCCGGTCGAAATGCGCCGGATAGTCCGCGCCGTTGGGCACGTTGACCAGCTTGCCCGCCATGTCGTACGACCAGCCGTGATAACTGCAGGTGAACGCCTTCGCCGCGCCCGCGTCGGCTCGGCAGACCCGCATCCCGCGGTGCCGGCAGGCGTTGAGGAACGCCCGCAGCTTCCGGTCCCGGCCCATGGCGACGATGACCGGGTCCTCGCCCATGTACGTGGTGAAGAAGTCGCCGGGCTTCCCGAACTGGCTCTCGTGCGCGAGGAACAGCCAACTGGGTGCGAAGACCCGGCGCAGTTCCTGCCGGTAGAGCGCCGGGTCGCTGAGGATCGTGCGGTCGACGAGCCCCTGGTCGAGGTCGAGGTACGCGCCGACGTCGACGGCGGGCTCGGGGGCGCGGGCCGGGCGGGGTGACCCGGGGAGGGATGGGGCGGATGCCGTCGCCGGGCCTCCCCGGGCAGAGTTGGCCCTGCCGGGAGCCGCCGGGCCGGTGCCGTCGGTGTCGTGTCGGTGCATGCGCCCAGCACACGCCACCGTCCGGTCGCGCAACAGCCGCTGTTCCGTGGTGCGGCACGCCTCTGACTTGGGTCGCGTCACGCGCCCGGGTCCGGAGTGCCCGGTGTGGGCGCTGTGTCGTGCCGCTGGACGGCACATGGCCCTTTCCGCCGTCGGCCGGAGCCCTACAGTCCCCGCTCAACCCCCCCCGCCGTGTGTCCCGGATCACCGTGTGTTCGGGCCTGATCGGAATCGAGCCGCTCCATGTCCCAGACCACCACCGACGTCGCACCGGCCGGCGTCACCACACTCGCCGCGGCAGGCGCCGCACAGGAAACCACCGCGACTCACCGGTCCGGCAGGAGGTGACCCCGTCCTGCTCGAAGTCAGCCGACTGGCCGTGCACTACGGCAAGGCGCAGATCGCACTGCGGGACGTCACCCTCACGGTCCCGGACGGTGCCGCTGTCGCGGTCCTGGGCGCCAACGGCGCGGGCAAGTCCACGCTGACGCGGGCCCTGTCCGGAACGCTCGGACATCATCGCGGCACCGTGGACGCGGGCACCATCACCTACGACGGCCGGTCGCTGCGCGGGCTGGACGCCGCCGGCATCGTGGCCGCCGGGGTGGTCCAAGTACCCGAGGGGCGGAGGATCTTCACCACCCTCACGGTGGAGGAGAACCTGCGGGCCGGCGCCGTGCTGGTGTGCGCGACCGGACCGCCCGAGCCCGCGTACGGGACGAGGTGTACGCGCTCTTCCCCGTACTCGCGGAGCGCAGGGAGCAGCGCGCCGGTCTCCTCTCCGGCGGCGAACAGCAGATGCTCGCCATCGGGCGGGCACTGATGTCCCGCCCCTCGCTGCTGTTGCTGGACGAACCGTCGCTGGGCCTGGCGCCCAGGATCGTGGGGCGCATCGGCGAGATCGTCCGGGAGATCAACCGGCAGGGCACCGCGGTACTCCTGGTCGAGCAGAACGCGGCCATGGCCCTGTCCGTCGCCGACACGGCGTACGTCTTCGAGGTCGGCCGGGTACGTCTGTCCGGCCCCAGCGCCCGGCTGCGGGAAACCGACGAGATCCGGCGGCTCTACCTCGGCGGTGACGCCGGGCCGGAACAGCACGAGTCGGCGAAGCCCGGTGAGCGCGCGCTGGCCAGGTGGTCCGCATGAGCGAGGACACGATCCTCCGGGTCGACGATGTCACGGTCCGCTTCGGCGGCGTCACGGCGCTCGACGCGGTCTCGTTCGAGGTCGCCAAGGGCAGCGTCCATGCCGTCATCGGCCCCAACGGGGCGGGCAAGTCCTCCTGCTTCAACGTTCTGTCCGGGGTCTACCGACCGGTCGCCGGTTCCGTCCGGTACGCGGGACGCGAACTCGTGGGCATGGCTCCGCACCGCATCGCCGCCCTGGGGATGGCCCGCGCCTTCCAGAACCTGGCACTGGCCGGCGGCCAGAGTGTCGCGGAGAACCTGATGGTCGCCCGGCACCACCTCACCCGAGCCGGGTTCGTGGCCACCGGGCTGCGGCTGCGCTCCGCCCGGAACGAGGAGCGACGGCACCGCGATCGCGTTCGTGAGATCGCCGGGTTCTTCGACCTGGGCGACCGGTGGAACGTATCCGCGGGCCTGCTGTCGTACGGCGAGCGCAAGCGCGTCGAGTTGGCCAGGGCGCTGGCGGCCGAGCCCGAGCTGCTCCTGCTCGACGAACCGGTCGCCGGGATGAACCACCACGAGTCCTGGGCGATGGCTCGTCAGATCCGCCGCGCACGGGACGAGCTCGGCGTGACCGTGCTCCTCATCGAGCACGACATGCCGATGGTCATGGCCCTGGCCGACAGGGTCACCGTCCTGGACTTCGGCCGCCGCATCGCGGACGGCACGCCTGCCGAGGTCGGCGCCGACCCGGAGGTGATCCGCGCCTGTCTCGGATCCGACGAACCGGGGGGCGCCGGTGCGGCGACCGACGGAACAACGACTGCGGAGCACGTATGACACGCCTACTGGAACTCCTCACCGTCGGGCTGTCGTTGGGCATGCTCTACGCGCTCATCGCCATGGGGTTCGTGATCATCTACAAGGGCACCCGGGTCGTGAACTTCGCCCAGGGTTCGTTGCTGGCGCTCGGCGCGTACTCGGTGGCACGCATCGCCCCGTCGGCCGGCTTCTGGGCCGCGGCGGCGGCCGGGATCGTCATCACCGTCGCCGGATCCCTGCTGATCAGGTTTCTGCTCTCACGGGCTCGCGGCCACGACCACATGGCGCTGGCCATCGCCACGATCGGTGTCGACGTCGTGCTGACCACCGACCTCACCCGGCGCATCGGCCCCGACGTCCTGTCCATGCTCGACCCGTGGGGTGCCGCCACCGTGCGACTCGGGGGTGTCACCGTCCCCCAGGCCCGCATCGCCGCCATGGCCGTCGCGGTCGTGGTCCTCGGTCTGCTGCTGATGCTGTTCCGCTACACCGGGTGGGGCGTCTCCATGCGGGCGGCATCGGGCCGACGCGGAGGCCGCGTCACTCATGGGAATCCGGCTCGGCCGGGTCGCGACGGTCTCCTGGATGATCGGCGGGGCGCTCGCCGCAGGCGCGGGTGTCTTCATGTCCACGTTCCCGTCCGCCGGCCTGGACAGTCATTCGAGCACGATCGCGTTCGCCGCGATACCGGCGATCATCCTCGGCGGCCTGGACTCGACGCACGGCGCGATCATCGGGGGCGTCACCGTCGGCATGGCCAAGTCCCTCACCGCCGGGTACGGCTCGGAACTCGGCTTTCTCGGTGCCGGCTTCGGCGATGTCATGCCCTACGTCCTCATGGTGGCGGTGCTCATGTGGCGGCCGTCCGGGCTCTTCGGCACCAGGGAGTTCATCCGTGTCTGACCGTACGATCCTCGTCAGCCGTGCCCTTCCCGCGGCCGGCCTGCTCCTGGCGCTGATGGTGCCCTTCTACCTGAGCGGTTTCTGGCTGCTGCTCGGAGTCATGGTCATGGCCGCCGCGATCGGTGCCATCGGCCTCAACCACACCGCGTTCCGGCAGCTGAAGAACGTCGACACTGGTCTGACGTCGGTCCTCGACTTCTCCGTCACCGGCCGGCAGCCGTCCCGCCAGACGTATGTCACGAAGGTCGACAGCTCCGTGCCCGGCGGGCTCACCCTCCAGGGTGCGGCGACGGAGAGCAGGACGGCCGAGGGCTACACCTCCGCGGGTTGAGCCGCCGGGTACGGACCCGCTCGGCACCTGTCCACGGCCCTGACACAGCTGCCCGTACATCCTGTGCGGGCACGGGCACCAAGTCGCGGGTCGTGGAGGTGGTGCGGGACGCGGCCGGGACTCTCGGGCCGCTCAGGGGCGTGATCGGTGGCAGGCGCTCGTCCGTCGGCGACGGACTCGGTGCTCGGCGGGTCCGCTGCTGCCAACACTGGCGTGGCACGAGTCGTTTACATTCCCAACACGGTCTCCTATGTTGGACGCGCGTCCACTTCAATGGCCGCCGTCGGTTCTCCCCACCGGAGTCTGCCCATGCGCGTCAACGCCATTTCCCCCGAGCACGCCGACCCCCTGTGCACCACCGGGCCGAGCTCTGCCCCCGAGCAGCAGACAGCTGTAGACAAGGCGCTGGTCCTTCTGAAGTCGCTCGCCGAGCACGACCGGGACGTCGGGGTGAGTGAACTGGCCCGACGTGCCTGTCTCACCAAGTCGACGGCCTTCCGCCTGCTGGGCATCCTGCAACGCAACGAACTCGTCGAGCGGGTCGGCAGCAACTACCGGCTGGGCGCCCAGCTCTTCGACATCGGCAACCGCGTCTACGGGCCCACGCCGCAGCTGCTCCAGGAATGGCTGTTGCCCCACCTCGCCGACCTGTACGAACTGACGCACGAGACGGTGCATCTGGCCGTGCTGCACGGTACGGAGATCGTGTACGTCAACAAGATCCACGGCCACCGCCCGGCGCGCTCGCCCTCCCGGATCGGAGCCCGGCTGCCCGCCTACTGCACGGCTGTCGGCAAGGCCCTGCTGGCCTTCGACCACGATGCCGCGGAGGCGGCCATCGAGGCCGGGCTGCCCGCCCTCACCGAGTACACCCTCACCGACGCCGACCGCTTGCGGGCCGAGCTGCGACGCATCCGCCAGGACGGCATCGCCTACGATCGCCAGGAGGCGACCATCGGCCTGATCTGCGTCGCCGTACCGGTCATGGGCCCCCTCGGTCGTCCCGTCGCCGCACTCTCCGTCGCCGGTGCCGACCACCGCTTCGCCCCCTCGAACTACGCGGACGCACTGCGTCGCGTGGCCTATGAGGCGGCCCGCGCGGTCGTCGCGGCCAAGGCGCGCGGTGCGTTATCGTCCGGACGCGGCGGCCTGCCCGTGGCCTGACCCGGTGGGGGTCCTGCCCGTCCGCGGCCCTGAGCGGGGGAGGGTGCTCAGGCCGGCTTGCGTCCATGAGTGTGTGTGACCGTCATACCGCCGGTGCCGGGTTGCGCGCGCGGCACACTCACCACGATGTGGAACAGGCTCTCCTCGTCCAGCGACTCGTACACATGCGGCCGGTCGCCCGGATACCGCACGAAGTCGCCTGCCACCAGTTCCACCGGGGTGTCGGCGGGTCCGACCCGGACCCGGCCCCGAATCACGTACAGGTGTTCAAGCGTGCCCGCCGGGTGCGGCTCGGACGGCCTTTCCATCCCCTGTGAACGGCTTACACGGACCAGATAGTTCTCGATGACGCCGGAGCCGTACACATGATCCAGTGACCGCGACTCGTAGCCGTCGTGCGGCTCCCAGACGACGTCGTCGTCCCGCTGCACGGTCATTACCTGTTCCCGTTCGGACACCAGCCGTGTCACCGGCACGCCGAGCGCGTCGGCAATGGAGAACAGTGTGTCGACCGTGGGATTTCCCGTGCCCAACTCCAGTTTCGACAAAGTCTGTTTGGCCAGCCCGGCTTGGCGGGCAAGTTCGGCCAACGACAGCCCCTGCTGCTCTCTGAGGAGACGTACGTTGCGCGCCACCATGAGGTTTCCCGACGACATGGCTCCACTCTAGGCGAGAGATGAAAGGGCGAGTGCTGCGGAGTGGAATCCCGTCCCGGGCGTCGGTCGGCGGAGTCCGGATCGTGCTCTATTCCCATCGGGCGCTGTTTTTCGCCACGCGGAACTGTATTCGGGGAATTGCTCCCTGTGACCAGGGATTGGCTCCGGCGGGCGCGGCCGTCCCGCGTTCACCTTCCGGAATCCCATGGAAATGCCGGAGGGGTCCGGTCGGTTCCACCTGACAATGGCCTTTCCTTCCCGGGGCCCTTTCCCGCGTCAGGAAGCGGACTGCGTCCGGAGATCGGGATCCCTCCCCTCGACGCCCCGAAATCCACACGTTGCTCCGAGGGGGTACACCTGAACACGGCTCGTGGCCGAAGGGAACCCCCGCGTGCCTCCTCGGTGCGGTTCCCCGCCGGCCGACGCATCGGGTGCCGGCTCGGCCGTCCGGCAACTCCCTTTGTCTCGCCGGGATTTCGGTGTGCCGCACAGCGGTACAGCCGCTGTTCCCACCGTGCTGACGGAGCGTTCGATGGTGGCACACACGCCACCACGGCTCCTTCCGTAGGACAGAGCGGCCCCGGCCGTGGAGCACGAACCATGTACGCAGCGGACGACACTAAGCGGAGAGCCGCCCATGTATGCCGAGAACAGATCTCCTCAGCACGACCCGCTCGCGGTCGTCGTCCTGTACCTGAGCCGACTCGACCACAGAAGCCTTTACTCCGACGATCAGTTACTCCGGGCGATGAACGACTGTTACGCGTCGTTCGGAGGCCGGGACGACCTCAGCCTCCGGTACGTGCGACTGCTGAGCTCGAGAGACACCGAGGCCCACGCCCTCCGCGAACGGCGGGTGTGGGCCTCACGCGTCGCCGCGGACCTGGCCCGGCGCCATCCGAGCGTCCACTCGGTGCCCGTCGCCCCGGGGACGACGTCCAGGGACGCCCACGCGATGACGGGTGCCGCACGGCGGGCGCGCGACGCCCGTCGCCGCGCCCTTCTCGCGGGCGTCCCGGTCGTCGCGCTGTACGTGCTGATCATCGTCTCGGCCAACGCGGGCAGGGGCTTCATGGCCCTGTCGGTGGCAGGCCCGCTGAATGTGGGTCTCAGCCTCGGGCTGCTCCAACTCGTCGTCGTCGCGGCCTGCGTCCTGTGGTACGGGCGATATGCCGACACCTCGCTCGACACTCTCCCCGAGAGCTCGGGGACATCCGCCGAGGAGCTGGGGTACCGCCCATGACACCGGATCGCGTCACCGCATATCTGCCGGTCTTCGCCGGCTTCCTCGTCTGCGTGCTGTTCCTGGCGGTGTGGGCCGCCCCGCAGCGAGGGACCCTTTCGGAGTTCTACGTCAGCGACGGCCGTCTGACTCCCGCCCACAACGGTCTGGCCCTCTTCGGAGACGTCATGTCCGCGGCCGCTCTGCTGGGCAGCCCCGGCCTGATCGCCCTCACCGGTTTTGACGGCACGCTCTCCGTTCTGGGGCCGGCCGTCTCCTGGATCGTCGTCCTCCTGCTGGTCGTGGAGCGGTACCACGGCAAGGGACAGTTCACCATCGGCGACCGTCTGGCCCGTCGGCTGCGCCCGCGTGCGGTGCATCTGGCGGCGGGCATCGCCACGCTTTTCGTCTGCCTGGTCTACCTGATCGCGCAGCTTGTCGGCGCGAGCGCGCTGACGGTGGGAATCCTGGGCCCGTCCGGCCGTGGCATGGAACAGGGTATGACGGTCGTCCTCGGCGCTTTCATGATCCTCTACATCGTGCTGGGAGGTATGGGAGCCGCCACGCTGGTGCAGACGCTCAAGGCGGTCCTGCTGCTGGCCGGCGGTGTCTCCCTGGCCATGGCGGTGCTGTCCCGATTCGACTGGGACGCGGGCGCGCTCCTGAACGCCGCGGCCGGCAACAGCGGTCACGGCGAACGCTTCCTGCAGCCGGGACTCCGTTTCGGCGACGGCGGAACGACGATGCTGGAATCCGCCAGCGAGCAACTGGCCCTGCTGGTCGGAGCCGCCGGACTGCCCCATCTCCTGATGCGGATCAACACCGTGCCGTCCCGGCGCGACGCGCGCCGATCGGTCCAGTACGCGGCCCTGATGACCTGCGCGTTCTACGTGGCCGCCGGTGTGCTCGGCTTCGGGGCGGCGGCACTGGTCGGCACGGACGCCATCGTGGCGGACAACCCTTCCGGGAACACGGCGGTGCTTCTCCTCGCGGCGGAGCTCGGGGGTTCGTTCCTGCTCAGCCTCGTCGCCTGCCTGGCGTTCGCCACCGTGCTGGCCGTCGTGGCCGGCGTCGCTCTCACCGCGGCGATCTCTCTGGCCCACGACATCTACGGCGCGGTCATCACCCGGGACACCGCATCCGCCCAACGCGAGCTGTTCGTGACACGGGTGGCGGCCGTGGCGGTCGGGACGAGTGCCACCGTGCTGGCACTGATCGCACGGAACCTCAATGTCTCGTTCCTCATCGGCCTGGCCTTCGCCGTGGCCGCCTCCGCGATCGTGCCCGCCCTGCTGTACAGCATGTTCTGGAGGGGCTTCACCACCCGGGGCGCGCTGTGGAGCGTCTACGGGGGCCTGGCCACCTCCGTGTCGCTGGTGGGCCTGTCGCCCGAGGTGTCCGGAGACGCCAGGGCCCTGCTGCCCGGCCTGGACTTCTCGGTGTTCCCGCTCCACAACCCGGCCATCGTCTCGGTTCCGGTCGGATTCCTGCTCGGCTGGCTCGGATCGGCACCGTTCCGCAGGGCCGGCTGGAAGGCCCCCTTGGCGGACCGCGTCACGACGGGTGTTCCCCCGCGCGGATGATCAGCGGACGCAGGCCTTCGTGCGCATCAGGAACGATTCGAGGTAGTCGTCGTGCGGGACGCCGGGGGCGAGCCAGTGCGTCGCGTGGTCACCGAGGTAGACGTTGGCGATGCTGGGCTCGTCGACGAGCCGGTCCACCAGCGACTCGTCGTCGGTGACGGCGGTGAGCACCAGGGTGTCCCTGAGCGGCCCGACCCCGGCCTCCGGGCTCCACGGCGCCACCCACACACAGGGGAAGGGCAGCTCGACGCCGGTCTGCGGGGCATCGGGACGGGACACCTGGTGCACGGCGGGGCGGAGTACGGCGGTGCCGTCGCCGAGGTCGTCGACGATCCCGTTGCCGCCCAGCCACGGGGTGGTTCCGGCGGCCGCGGTCAGCAGGTGTCGCTCGATCCGGCGGGCACTGTCGAGCGGCTGCACGGGGAGCACCGCCTTGGGGTCCTGCGGCGGCAGGCTGGGCAGTACGGAGAGCCGCTCGGCGAGCGCCCGTGCCAGCGGGGCCGGATCTCCCTCGACGAACACGGCGGTGGTGTTGACGCACGCGGCCCCGCCGTGCGCGCTGACCGAGGAGACGACGGTGTCCAGATGGGACGTCCAGTCGGCGTCCTTGGCGATGAGGAACTTCGACCGCCCCGGACCCTGCGGCAGCACCGTCGCCATCGAGGAGTACTTGCGGACTACCTCGTCGTCGCCGTACACCATCGCCAGGTCCGCGCCCCGCACGACCTCGTCGGCCGTGGCGTGGTCGGTCGGCAGCAGGGCGACCTGGTCGGCGCCGAAGCCGGCGTCGCGCAGAGCGGTGATCCACCGGTGCGGGCTGAACGGTTCGCGGCTCGACGGCCGTACCGCGACCCGGTAGCCGAGAACGAGTGACTGCAGCCACAGCGTGTGGGCGCTCGGTGTGTTGCCAGGGGCGTGGACGGCGAACACGTCGCCGCGACGGACCCACACGCCGCTGCCGTTCCGGGTGCGCGGGTGGCGCCAGTCGTCGACCGCACCGGCGGGACGGGCCTGCTGGGAGCTGAGGTACGCGCGTTCCGTGTACCGCAGGGTGTGCTCGATGGCCTTCCCCGTCGTGACCCAGGGCAGGCCCGAGACCCGGCACACGGCGTGCTGGTAGTCCTCGGCGGACAGTCCGCCGACGGTTTCGGTGGCGAAGGCCCGGCCCGCCCTGACGACGGCGTCCAGGCGCTGTTCGAGCGGCAGCGGATCGGCATTGCGCAGCGCCGACATCGTCCTGGCGACGAAGAGCCGGGGAACCAGGCTCAGTTCGGCGAACGGCACACCGCGGACGTCGTTAACCGTCTGGATGTTCCTCGACCGGTACGCGCCGCCGGCACCCAGTGCGTCGAGTCGGACGAGGTCGCTCACTAGTAGACTCCCTCGATCACGGTTTCGCCGTCGAAGACCTGGACCGGGGCCACATCCCCCAGGGAGTCGCCCACCTGTCCGCGCAGCCCCGGTACGCGGGTCGCCTCGTCGCGGTCGAGGTTGTTGGGCAGCAGGAAGCTCCGGCTGACATGGCTGACGACCACCTGGCCACGGGCGCCGTGGTCGACCTGTCGCCCGCTGTCCGGGTCGACGACCCGGAAGGTGATGTACGGCGACGGCGGGTCGAAGACGAGTTCGCCGACGTCCTCGGTGACCCGCTGGCTGCAACTGTGCATCATCATCGTGCTGCCGAAGAAGCCGACGAGCGCGAGGCCGGGAAAGACCTCGCCGCCGAGCAGGTCACGGGTGCTGGCGTCCATGTGGGTGCCGACCCAGACGATCGCCTTGACCTTCTCCCGCACCAGATCGGTCAACTCGTCGTCAGCGGCGAGGCGTTCGAGCACCGGCGGCGTGATGGCGAGCAGGCCAACGTCCTGGCTGCGCAACAGGTACCTGGCCTGCCCGAGCAGATGGTCGGCGTATGCGCGGGCGTCCTCGGCGCGGCCGGAGGAGACGAGCTGCTTGGCCCAGCGCGGGTCCATGTCTATCGAGAACCCGTGGCCGCCACGGTCCCTCGCGAGCCGGGGATACGCGTAGCCGGCCATGTGCGGCCCGCTGGGCAGCATCGTCAGCCAGTTGACGCCCCTCGGCACATCGTGTGCGTCCAGGCTCGCGCTGATCCATTCCTGCGACCTGAGGAACCAGTCCCGCAGGACGACCACTCGCTTGGGTCGTCCGGTGGTGCCGCCGCTCTCGAAGATCCCGCAGACGTCCGGCTTCTCGCCGTACCCGCGGGGAACGAGGTCCTCGGCGCGTACGTCGCGCAGTTCGTCGCACACGTTCGGGAACAGCGCGAGATCATCGACCGCCTTCACGTCGGTCAGTGGGTCGAAGTCGAGTGTCCTCGCCCGAGCCAGCCAGAACGGGGACCCGGTACCGGGGTCGAAGTGCCATCGCATCGCCGCCCTGATGAACTCGCCCGGGTCGGGGCTGTCCCCGATCGGCGTGTCGAGAACGGTGTCGAGATCGTCGACCATGGTGCCTCCGGTGTCTCGCTGCTCCTGCCGGCCACGCTCGGTGCCGTCATTCCAGTGCGGAGGAGGCGGTTCGGGAAGGACGTGTGCCGGAGGGCGGCACGGCCGCCCGTCACCGCCTCGGCGACGGCGACTCCCGGGTACGCGGTGGACAGGCGGGCCCCTCCTCGGGTCTCCCTCCGGGACCTCTCGGTCCAGAGTGCTCTTGCCCGCCCGCGCTCGCCCCCTGTTGTGCCGCCCAGCGGCACGACGGGGTGACATTCAAGTGTTCCAGGTCATCTCCTGGTTCGGCTCGGCAAGCCGGTCAGCTGTGGCTCCCCCCACGGCCCGGTGAATTCGCCGCCCCCTACCCCTGTTCGACTCCCCCCATCGATCCGTACAGAGACGCGGCGACCGGCCCGGTCGCGGTTTCCGGAGGAACGGCGAGTCCACCCCGATCGACACCAGCCGGTCCCCTCGGGCAGCAAGTACCCCCAGGAGCAGGAGGACACAACATGAGCATGTCGCACAGCGTGGAACAGCAGCCTGATGTGTACGACGTGGTGATCATGGGCGGCGGTCTGGCCGGCCTGACGCTGGCGCTTCAGCTGAAGCAGGCCCGGCCGGACACCAGCATCCTGGTGGTCGAGCGGCAGCAGCATCCGGTGCCCGAGGCGGCGCACAAGGTGGGCGAATCGACGGTCGAGATCGGCGGACGCTATCTGCGCAACGTGCTGGGGCTGGAGGAGCACCTGGAGCGGCACCAGCTCAAGAAGTTCGGCATACGCATGTTCTTCAGTGACGACAGCAACGACGACATCACCCGCCGGCCGGAGATCGGGCACACCGCCTTCCCGCCCCACAGCGTCATCAGCTACCAGCTCGACCGGGGACGGCTGGAGAACGCGCTGGGGGAGGAGGCGCAGGCGATCGACGTGACGTTCCTCTCCGGCTGGAGGACGCGGGAACTGGTGCTGCAACCGGACCAGGACCACCATCGGCTGAGCGTGGTCTCCGACGACGGCGCCGAACGCCGGATCGAGGCCCGTTGGGTGGTGGACGCCACGGGCCGGTCGTCGGTGATCAAGCGTCAGCTCGGGCTGGCCAGGAAGGTGGGGCATCGCGCCAACGCGGTCTGGTTCCGCGTCGGGCACCCCATCGACATCGACAAGTGGTCGGACGAACCTGGTTGGCACGGCCGTATCGACCACGAAGTCCCTTACAGTGACCGCGAGTTGTCCACCAACCACCTGATGGGTCCCGGCTACTGGGTCTGGCTGATCCGGCTGGCCTCGGACTCGATCAGCATCGGCATCGTCACCGATGCGGACATGCACCCGTTCTCCACCATGAACCGTTTCGAGAAGGCCATGGACTGGCTGCGCGAGAACGAGCCGGAGTGCGCCCGCGTGGTCGAGCGGCATCGCGACCAGCTCCAGGACTTCCGCGTCATGAAGAACTACGCCTACGGCTGCGAGCAGGTCATGTCCGGCGACCGGTGGTGTCTGACCGGTGAGGCCGGAGTCTTCCTCGACCCGCTGTACTCGCCCGGCCTGGACATGATCGCCATCGGCAACGGCCTGATCACCGATCTCGTCACCCGTGCCCTGGACGGGGAGGACGTCGGGGAACGCGCGGCGATCCACAACCGGACGTATCTCGCCGTCTTCCAGGACTGGCTGAGGCTGTTCGAGGGGCAGTACCCGCTGATGGGCAATGCCCGGGTCATGATGTCGAAGATCATCTGGGACACGACCCGCTACTGGGCGGGCCCTGGCTGGCTGTACTTCCACGACGTGTTCCGCCGCCTGGCCGAGTTCCCGCGGATGGCCGCCGATCTGGCCCGCTACCACGAGGTCACCAAGCAGGCCCAGGACTTCCTCCGGGAGTGGCACGGCGTCGACCAGTCGAGCGAGACGGACCCGTTCGTCCGCTACTACGACCTCGACTTCATGCGGCAACTGCACGTCGGCATGACCGACACTCTGACGGACCAGGAAATGGAAGACCGGTTCGCCGCCAACGTGCGCTTCATGGAGCGGATGACGGGCCACCTCGTCAGCACGGTCGTCGCGGAGTGCAAGGCCCGGCCGGCGAACGAGGCGGTGCAGCAGCAGGTCAAGCTGTGGGAGAGCGACGCGTCGCTGATGCGCCTGGCCGAGATCTACCACGAGGACTCCCCGGAGAACCCGGTCAACGATCTCTGGATCACCCTCAGGAAGAGTCCCGAGCGGGTCAAGCAGACCGCCGGCTGAGCACCTCCCCGCCGAGCCCGGCCGCAGCTGCATCCGGCCGGGCTCGGCCCTGTCGTCACATTCCCGCCTGCCGGGCGACGCCATGCACACTCCCCCAGAGGGGGGACCCCCACTCGCCGCACCGGGCGCAGGCCCACGTACAACCAGTACGAGGGCCTGCGCCCGGCACGCCGAGAGCACGCTCCCCCACTCTCGGCTGCGCTCGAGCGGGCGGTGCCCCCACGCCGCCGCCCGGCCCGCCCTCCGGGCGGACGACGGGAATGTGACGACAGGGCCTAGGGCGTGTTTCGAAAGTCCCGTCTGCCCGGCGGCGTCTGGCACGCACTCCCCCAGAGAGGGGACCCCCAGCCGCTTTGTCGGGATCGCCCCGATACAACCAGTATCGGGGCGACCCTCCGCCTTGCGATCGCACGCACCAGACGCCGCCGGGCCTGCCCTCCGGGCAGACGACGCTACTTTCGAAACACGCCCTAGGGCCCGCGTGCCCTGGCCGCCCCGCGCAACCTCCCGTCGGCGCCGGCCGGGCCTGTCACAACCTCCAACGCACCTTCCGCATGGGGAGAAGTGATCACCTTGGACCACTTTTCGGTTGCCGCCGGCTCCGTTGACGTCCTGACCGGGCAGATGCTCGCGGGACTCGCCGTGATCCTCGCCGTGGCATTCCTCTTCGCCCGGCTGGCCAAGCGCATTCGGCAGCCTCTGGTGATGGGGGAGATCGTCGCCGGTGTCGCCCTGGGGCCGAGCCTGCTGGGCCTCTTGCCGGGGGACCCCGTCGGAGCGTTGTTCCCGGCGGACGCGCGGCCGGTCCTTCAGGCGCTCTCTCAGCTCGGACTGGTCCTGTTCATGTTCGGTATCGGCTACGAACTGGACTTCGCCCGTCTCCGGGGGGCCGGCCGCCGGGTCGTCTGGGTCTCGCTAGGTTCCGTGACGCTGCCGTTCGTGCTGGGGGCCGGGCTCGCCGTTCTCCTGTTCCCCTGGTACGACAAGTCGCAGCTCGGTACCGATGGTGTGCTCGCCTCGGCGCTCTTCCTCGGGGCGGCGATGTCGATCACCGCGTTCCCTGTGCTGGCTCGGATCATCACCGAAGGCGGCATGCAACGCACTCGTATCGGCGCCATGGCGCTCACCTGCGCCGCCATCGAGGACTTCATCGCCTGGTGCGTGCTGGCCGTGATCGTGGTCATCGCCACCGCGAGCGGACTGTGGCCACTGGCGCAGATGGTGCTGGAGTCAGGTCTGTTCCTGGTCGTCCTCCTGTACGCCGTGCGCCCGGGACTGCGTTGGCTGATGGCTCCGGAGCGGCCGTGGACGGCCGGCAGCTCCCTCATTCACACCGTCCTCGTCACCGGCCTGCTGGTGTCCGCCTGGGCGACCAACGAGATCGGTCTGCACGCGGTCTTCGGTGCCTTCGCCTTCGGTGCCGCGGTGCCCCGCGACCACATCGAGGCGCAGGCCCCCCAGGTCGCCGAGCGCATCGAGCAGACCAGTCTCTTCCTGCTGCCGGTCTTCTTCACCGTGACCGGGCTGTCGGTGGACCTCGGTGGGCTCGGTGGCCACGGTGTGATCATGACCGTCGCCGTCGTCGTGGTGGCGTGCGTGGGGAAGTTCGTCGGGGCCGCCGGTTCCGCACGCCTCTCCGGCGCCTCACGGGCCGAGTCGACGACGCTCGGCGTGCTGCTCAATGCCCGAGGGCTCACGGAGCTGGTCATCCTGAACGTGGGACTGGGGCTCGGGGTGCTGGACAGCCGTATGTTCAGCGCCATGGTCGTCATGGCGCTGGCCACCACGTTCATGACGGGACCACTGCTTCAGCGCCTCGGGTTCCACGAGGAGTACAGGCCACTGCCGGTTCCCAGCAAGAGCACGGAAAAGGGTGTCTGACGCGAGGCCGCACATGCACAGCGGCATGTCTCCGCGTCCCGTCCGCCAGGGCACGGCCGGTTCACGATCAGTCCAACTCGTCCTCGCGGTGGCTCTGTTCGAGAACTGCTCCCACCGGGGTGCGTGGGGGAAGCCCGTCGCCGGGCGGGCGGGGTTGAACCTGGTGTCCCCGGCGGCCTCCTCGCTCTGCCGGGCCCGGCGAGGGACAGGATCAGCGCCGCTGCGGCGGCTGTTCGAGACTCTGGCCGGACCCGCCGCCCGCCTCGGGCAGCCCGACGAGGAGGCGCTCACCTGGCGTTGCGCCAAGCGCGCGGGCGAGAGCGTGGAGTCGGCTACCCGCTGCTGCGACCGCTGGTCCTGGTCGAGTGCGGCACCCGCGCAAGGCCGGCCGCCGCCTTCGGCCCCGAGCCCCGAGGTGAAATCGCCTGCGCCACACGCCTCTTGGGCACCCTGGGCAGCACGGCGATCCTGCCGGCCGACGCGGCTGAGTTCCTGAATGAGGGGGCCGCCGGCGGCGCGCAGTTCCTGGTGCGCTCCTCCGCCAGCCGCATCCCGACGGCTGTGCCGCACCCGGGCAACGGCTCCTGCCCGGCCCGGATACGGCGTCCTGCCCGCCCTGCTGACCGTCCGTGTCATCAAGGCCCGCGTCACCGCGGCCCCGGCCGACGGCACGATCCGCACCGAGCGGTGGCGAGCGGTGACGACCGCCGACCGGCCTGCTCGACCCGGCCGCCGAACCCGTTGATCATTACCCTCGGGCCGGTCCACGACGCCGACGAGCCCCTCGCCGCCGCGGGAGAAATGTGGACACGGCCGTCTTAGCGCGCCATGGCGAAGGGGAAGGGGACGTTGCCGGCGAGGACGGGTTCACCGCTCGACGAGGGCACCGTGCAGCTCTGCGACCCCCTCCGCCCACCGCCGGCACACCTCCTCGGGATCGGTTCTGCCGGACGAGAGCACCGACAGGGACGCCTGGTCCCCGTACGTGGCCAACAGGCTGAAGCAGTCGTGTCCGGGAGGCATGAAGGGGATCGTCTCGACCCTGTCGACAGGGGTGCCAAAGACGGACATGGGGTGGTCGACGCGCACGTTCGAGACGGTCAGGGCACTGCGGCCGGGGGCGGGGAGCTGCCGCAGCATCCAGTCGGCGATCGGGCCGGCGGAGTCCTCCAGCAAGCGGCGCAGTGCGTGGTGGTGACGATCCACGCGGCGCCTTCCGGCCGCCGCCGTCGCGGACCGTAGTTCCTTCGCCGACCGAGGGAGCGCCGTGGGGAGCGGCACCCGCATGAGGCCGAACCTGTTCTCGAAGCCGGTCTCCGTGTGCTCCGGTCGTCGCGTCTGTACGGGGACCAGCGCCCACTGGCCGGTACGGCCGATGGCGGCCCCCATCGCGGCCAGATGCACCTGGTTGACCGTGACACCGGCCGATCTCGCCGTCTCTGTAAGGCACTTCAGGCCAACCGAGCGCGAGGCCAGTACGCGGCGCCGGACAGAGGTTTCCGGCGGGGCACCGTTCGTCGAGAAGGCGCGCAGCACGTCCGGGAGGAGGGGCAGGACACCGGCCGGTGACCGCCGTCGCGCCCGCGCCGGAGGGGCGGGGGAAGCCGTGCCGCCGAGCAGCACGCGCAGGGTGTGCACCGCTCCGATCGCGTCCTGGACGGCGTGATGGGTGATGTAGGCGAGTGTCCAACCGTCCTCACCGGTGCCGGGCAGGAGGAGCAGACGCCAGCGGGGGCGGTCCGGGTCGGGTGGGCAGCCGTCCAGGAGCGTCCGCACAGGGTGGGCCGCCGGTTCTGGACCCGCCAGCTCTCGCACGTGGTGGGCGAGGTCGAAGTCGGGATCCGGCTCCCAGACCTCTTGGCCCCGCGGCCGATGGGTGAGCGCCGGGAGGTGCGGGACCTGGACGGCGATCTGCTCCCTCAGCCAGTCCACCGCCGGAGCCCTTCCCCGCATGTGCAGCGCAAAGCCGAAGTACAAGTCGCCTGGATCCGGGACGAGTTCGTCGAAGGTGAGGAAGTTCTGCGCCATGACGTCCCGGCGCGAAACCACCGCGATGGCTCCTGCCCGTGCTTCACGCGCGGATGACGGCTCAGACACGGATGACCGCCTTCAGTGCCGACCGGTCGGCCATCGCCCGGTACGCGGCCGGCGCATCGTCCAGGCTGGATGTCAGATCGAACAGGGGTGACGGGTCGAGATCGCCCTTCAGTACAGCGTCCAGCAGCGCCGGCATCAACGCGCGGGCCGGGGTGATCCCGCCCGTGACCGTGAGGTTGCGCACGAAGATCTGCGAGAGATCGCACGTCGCGGCGTCCGTCCCGCCGACGAGGGAGATCGCCCCGCCGTCCCGTACCGCCGCGAACGCGGTGGCCACGGCGTCGCCGCTGTCGGCGCAGTCCACCGCGCTGTGCACGCCTCTGCCGTCGGTCAGTTCACGCACGCGGGCGACGGCGTCGGGCCCGCGCTCCGCCACCACGTGCGTGGCGCCGAACGCCCGTCCCACCGCGGTACGGGCGGGATGCCGCCCGAGCAGCAGGATCCGCTCGGCGCCCGCACGCCGTGCCGCGAGGACCGCGCACAGCCCCACGGGACCGTCACCGACGACGGCCACGGTCCCACCGGGGGCGACCCTGGCGCCGCGCACCGCGTGCTCGCCGGTCGGCAGGACGTCCGCCAGGGCCAGGAACGCGGTCAGGCGCTCGTCGTCCGGTGCCACGGGCAGCCGTAACAAAGTGGCGTCGGCGAAGGGGACGCGGACGGCCTCGCCCTGGCCGCCGTCGTGTTCACCGCCCCACATGCCACCGTCGGCACAGGCGGTGGGCAGACCCTCGCGGCAGGGGGCGCAGGTGCCGTCGGCCCAGCAGAAGGGCGCCACCACCACATCGCCCCGGCGCAGACCGCGGACCTCCGCGCCCACGTCCTCCACCACGCCCACGAACTCGTGCCCGGCCCGTGGGCCCGGCTGGATGTCCGGCAGGCCCTTCAGCCCGCGCGGGTCCGTTCCGCACACGCCGGCGAGGAGGACGCGTACGACCGCGTCGGTGGGGGAGACGACGGCCGGGTCGGGCACGTCGCCGACGGTGACCTGCCCGTGCTCGCCGTGGAGGAGCGCCCGCATATCAGGCGGAGGTGAGGTGGTCGAGGCAGGAGCCCGGCCGGCTCTCCTCAGGGTCGACACAGCACATCTCCCCGAGCGTGATGTGGATCATAAGCACTCCCATAATGGACAGTCGGGCCACTTGCGCGGCAGCGGCGTATCCGAGGCCATCGGCGGTGCCCCCGGGAGGCAGTGCGTCCCGATGAGGTGATCGCTCCGCCGGCCGGCGAACTCACCGCCCAGGGCCGCGCTCGATGCGGGGATTCCAGCACTGAGGGGGTGGTCCGGGAAGAGCATGTGCCGGTGGACGGCACGGCGGCACGTCACGACTTCGGCAAGGCCCGCGCTGTCGGTCTCGTGTCGCCCCATGGGCCCGTTGTGCCGTGCCGCAGGGCGGCACATGGACACTTCGCCCGATTGCCGCAGCACTACAGTTCCCGCTCAGTCCCCCCGTGTGTCCTGGGTCACCCCAGATCCGGGCCTGGCTTGGAAGCGAGCCGCTCCATGTCCGAGACCACCAGCCATGCCGCACTCGGCGGCGTCAGCACGGTAAGCAAGGCCACCGCCCCCAGGAAATCCACCGCCTCCCGGGTCGCCTTCGCGAGCCTCATCGGCACGATCATCGAGTACTACGACTTCGCCGTGTACGGCACGGCCGCCGCTCTCGTCCTCGGCCCGGCGTTCTTCCCCTCCGGCAACGCCACGGTCTCCACCCTGGCCGCCTTCCTCACCGTCGCCGCCGCGTTCGTGGCCCGCCCGATCGGCGTGGTGGTGTTCGGCGCCATCGGCGACCGGGTCGGCCGCAAGCGTGCCCTCTTCCTCGCCCTGCTCCTGATGGGTGTGTCCACCGTCGGCGTCGGGCTGCTGCCCACCTACGAGACCGCCGGCCTCCTCGCCCCCGTGCTCCTGGTCTCGCTGCGCCTGCTGCAGGGTGTCAGCATGGGCGGCGAGTGGGGCGGCGCGGTGCTGCTGGCCGCGGAACACGCGCCTCCCGGGCGCCGCGCGCTGTTCGCGTCGATCCCGCAGGCCGGCCCTCCGCTCGGGTTCCTGCTGTCCAGCGCGGTGATCCTGCCGACGCTGGCGATCGCCGGCAAGGACGGCTTCGCCGACTGGGCCTGGCGCGTCCCGTTCCTGCTCGGCATCGCCCTGATCGCCGTCGGCCTCTGGGTCCGCTCCCGTGTCGCCGAGTCGCCGGTCTTCGAGGAACGGCCCACCGATGACGCCGCCGCGCCCCGCTTCCCGCTCGGCTCCCTGGTCAAGCAGTACCCCGGCCGGCTGCTCCTCGGCATGGGCGCGGCGATCGGCGGTGCCTCGATCTACTACCTGGCGACCGTCTACAGCATCTCCTACGGTCCGACGGTCCTCGGGATCCCGGAGCCCACGATGCTGACCATCACGAGCATCGCCGCCGCGGCCGACGTGGCCGTCATCCTGCCGCTGGCGATGCTGGCCGACCGGATCGGCAGACGCCCGGTGATGCTGGCCGGTGCGGCGGCGAGCGCCCTGTGGGCCCTGCCCATGTTCGGCTCCCTGGAGACCCGTGACCCCGTACTGATCACCGGGGCGTTCAGCATCGGGCTCGTACTGTTCGGTCTGATGTTCGCGCCCATGGCCGCGTTCCTGCCGGAGCTGTTCCCGGCCCGGATGCGCTACACCGGGGCTTCGGTGACCTTCGTCCTCGCCCTCACCTTCGGCGGCGGCTTCGCCCCGCTCGTCGCCACCTGGCTGACCTCGCGCTGGGAGTCGCCGTTGGTCCTCGGCGTCTACGGCGGCCTGCTGTGCCTCGTCAGCCTGGGCTGTCTGCTCGCCCTGCCCGAGACCCGCGACCAGGACTTCAGTGCCTGACGCTCTCCGCCCGGAAACCCTCGAACCGCCCCCGTCTCTCCAGCAGCCCAGAGCAGTCCAGCAGCGAATTCTCCATCCAACGACGGCAGGAGACCTGATGCGCACGAGGACACCGTCCGCCCACCACAACGTCACCGACGGCTCCCCACCCGCCCCGCTCCTACTGCACCGGAGCGAGAACCCCTGGGGTGCGAGCCCCAAGGCGGTCGAAGCGGCACGCGCCGAGCTGCTCCGCGTCCATCGCTACCCTGACCCGCGGCACACCGCGCTCATCGACGCCCTCGCCGCCCACTACGGCGTCACCACCGACAGCGTCGCCGTCGGCAACGGGGTGGACGAGATCATCATGCTGCTCGCGCTCGCGCTGCGCGACACCGGCCGCGCGGTGGTCAACGAGGCCACCTACCAGGGTTACCCGAAGAGCCTGGACGCGGTGGGCCTGCGGGTCACGCACGTCCCCCTCGACCAGTACCGCGTGTGCCCGGCGTCGCTGAGGGAGGAGATGCACAGGGAGTCGGCTCTCGTCTTCGTGTGCAATCCGCACAACCCCACCGGGTCCGTCCTCGACGCCGACGCGGTGAAGAGCCTGTGCGAGACCGCGTACGCCACCGGTTCGTACCTCGTCTTCGACGAGGCCTACGCGGAGTTCGCCGACGACTCCTTCACCTCGGCCCTGCCCTGGGCGCGGGAGGGCGGTCCGGTCAGCGTGCTGCGGACCTTCTCGAAGGCGTACGGCCTCGCGTCCCTGCGCGTGGGTGCGCTGATCGGCGGCCCTGACGTCGTGTCCCGTATGGAGACGGTGCAGGACGCGATGCCGTACCACGTGAACCGGCTCGCGCAGGCTGCGGCCTGTGCGGCTCTGGCGGACCAGGCGTTCCTGGAGCAGACGAGGGTCTACACCGACACGGCGCGCACGATGCTGTGCTGCGCGCTGGACCGGCTCGGCATCGCGTACCTGCCCTCGCAGACCAACTTCGTCACGCTGCACCTGCCCGGGAGCGCGCTCGAGGTCACCCGGCAGCTGCTCGCCGACCATGTCCACGTGCGTGACACCACGGACATGGGTATGCCCGGCTGGATGCGGATCTCCGTCGGCACCCCCTCCGACATCCTCACCCTCATAGGCCGTCTCGAAGGCGCCCTCGCCCGCTGACGGGAGGGCGCCTTCGAGACGTCGGTTCCCGAACCCCGTCTCACCCGACCGAGAGAGAGCGGTAGGGCCCCCCGCACCTCACGGGGCAGCCCTCCGCACCTTTCCCGTCTATTTCTTCCGGGCCATGTTCAGGCCGTCGCCGATCGGAATCAGCACCTGCTCCACCCGGTCGTCATCGCGAACACGGGCGTTGTACGCGCGGATCCCCTGCACATTGGTGGCCTTCTCCTCGGGGTCGACGACCTGCCCGTGGTGGAGGGTGTTGTCGGCGAGGATCAGCCCGCCGGAACGCACCCGCGGAACCAACTCCTCCCAGTAGTCGACGTAGTCCTCCTTCTCGGCGTCGACGAAAGCGAGGTCGAACTGCGGCTCCGCCGGCAGCGCACGCAGTGTGTCCAGTGCCGGTCCGAGCTTGAGGGTGATCGTGTCGTCCAGCCCGGCACGCTTCCAGTACCGCTGGGCGACCGAGGTCCACTCCTCACTGATGTCGCACGCCAGCAGTGAGCCGCCGGGCTGTAGACCACGGGCCGTGCAGATGGCCGAGTAGCCGGTGAAGCTGCCGATCTCCACTGCCCGCTTGGCGCCCGCGACCTGGGCGAGGAGCGTCATGAAGCTCCCCTGCTCGGAGCCGATCTGCATGAAACTGTCGTCGGGGAAGAGCTTCTCGGTCTCGGCCGCGAGGTCACACAGGATCTCGTCCGCCGGGGTGCTGTGTGCAGTCACGTACTCCTGCAGCTTCGGGATGAGTGCTTCCGATGTCCGCGTCATGACACGGCAGCCTGAGGGATCCTCGCGTCTGTGGAAATGTCGGTGTGCCGTTCAGCGGCACGACACGACGGACCGACCCGGCAGCCCGTCGTGCCACACACCGGCACGGGGAGATGACACGCGAATGCTCCAGACCATCTCCTAGCGGCAGTCCGCCCCGCCGTAGGACGGGGTCGACCGGCTGTACCGGTGTGCGCGTCGATACCGCGGAGCGGCTCGCCGCGGCCGGGTCAGTCGGAGGAGCCCTCTCATGACCGCATCGAGAGATGAGGCAGGCATGTCCGCGCCCCACCGTGCCGATCTGATCCGCCCGTTGCCCGAACTGCTGCGTACCCATGCCGAGTTGCGCGGGTCCAAGGTCGCGTACTCCGACGAGCGGCGGGCGGTGACCCATAAGGAACTCGAGCGGCGTACGGCCCGGCTCGGCGGCCACCTGGTCGCACTCGGCCTGCCCAGGGGCGCGCGGGTGGTGATCCTGCTGGGCAACCGCGTGGAGATGGTGGAGAGTTACCTCGGTGTCAACCGCGCCGGCTGCGTCGGCGTGCCGCTCAACTCGCACTCCTCCGACGCGGAGCTGCGGCACCTGCTGACCGACAGCGACGCCCGCGCGGTGATCACCGACACCGCGCACGTCGAACAGGTGCGCGCGGTGCTGCCGCCCGGACAACGGCCCCTCGTCGTGGTCGGCGACCACCCGGACGAGGTGTCGTACGAGGACCTGGTCACGCGCGAACCGGCCGTCCCGGCACGCGACGACCTCGGCCTGGACGAACCGGCCTACCTGCTCTACACCTCGGGAACGACGGGCCGCCCCAAAGGCGTGCTGGTCGCGCTGCGCGCCGTGCTGTGGAACGCCGCCACCTGCTACGCCCCGATCATCGGACTGTCCCCCGAGGACGTGCTGCTGTGGCCGCTGCCGCTGTTCCACGCCTTCGGCTACAACCTGTGCGTGATGGCCGTGACCGCGGTCGGTGCCACGGCGCATCTGGTCACGGGCTTCTCCCCTGCCGAGGTGCTCCATGAACTGCGCTCCCGGCCTTACACCTTCCTGGCCGGCGTGCCGACGGTCTACCACAACCTGGTCCAAGCCGCCGAAGCGGAAGAACTCACGCTGCCCGCGCTGCGCGTGTGCTTCGTCGCGGGCGCGGTCACCTCGGCCGGGTTCGCCGAGCGGTTCGAGGACGCCTTCGGTATCCCGCTCACCGACAACTACGGCTGCTCCGAGATGAACGGGCCGGTCGCCACCATGCGGCCGGGCGGTGAGCGGGTGCCCGGTTCGTGCGGTCTGCCGCTGCCCGGACTGGACCTGCGCGTGGTCGACCCGGACACCGGCGACGAGGTGCCGACCGGCGAGGTCGGCGAGATCTGGGTCAACGGCCCGAACGTGATGCTGGGCTACCACAACCAGCCGGAGGCCACTGCCGAAGTGCTCCGCGACGGCTGGTACCGCACCGGCGATCTCGCCCGCCGCAATGACGCCGGCTACCTGTGGATCACCGGCCGGTGCAACGACGTGATCATCCGGGGCGGGGAGAACGTGCACCCCAGCGAGATCGAGGCCGTGCTCGCCCGGGTGCCGGGGGTGCGCGACTCCGCTGTCACCGGACGAGCGGACGAGGAGCTCGGCCAGGTCCCGGTGGCGGTGGTGGTGCCCGGCCCCGACGGTGTCGACTGCGCGGAGCTGTTCGCGCGGTGCCGCCGGGAACTCGCCTACTTCAAGGTGCCGGTGGAGATCCGGGCTGTGGCCGCACTGCCGAGGACGGCCACCGGCAAGGTCGCGCGCGAACCGCTGGCCGAACTGCCCGGCCGGTTGCTCGCGGTCGCCGGCCCACCCGACGGCCTGCACCTCACAGGAGCCGACGGCGAGCCGGCCCCGCTCCCGGGCGGCGAGCTGTCCGCAGCCAGTCCGCTCGCCGGCCGTGACGTGGTCCTTGCCGGAGACACCGGGGACCTCGCGGACCTGATCGCCCACCACCTCGTGGCCGGTCACGAGGCTCGGAGCGTGGAGCCTGACGGCACGGAGCACGGCGTCACGGTCACCGTCACCGTGACCGGCTCCACCGTGACGATCGCCGTCGACGGGGCCGCTCCCACCACGCTGGTACTGGCCGACGGGCTGACCGGCCACCGGATCCGTGACGCCGTGGACATCGCGCTGAGCCGGCCGGGCAGCACGCTGGTCGCGGCCGTTCGGACGGGGCGGGCCACCGCGTCGGAGCAACTGCCCGGCAGGGCGGACCTGTCCGGGCTCACCGGCGCCGACCTGGGCAGGAGGCTCCTCGACCTCGTCTCGGGCGAGGTCGCCGAGGTGCTCGGGGACACCGGCGGTATCGAACCGGACCGGGCGCTGCGCGAGTTCGGGCTGACCTCGGTGGGCGCGGTCCGGCTGCGGGACCGGATCGCCGCCGCCACGGGACTGCGGCTGCCCACGACGCTCGCGTTCGACCATCCGTCGGCGCGGGCGATCGCCGGGTATCTGCGAGGCGAGCTCATGGATTCACCCGAGTCACAGGACACGACTGCGGCGGCGCCCGCCGCGGCGCCCGGCCCCGACGACGACCCCGTGGTGCTCGTGGGGATCGGCTGCCGCTACCCCGGCGGGGTCACGTCCCCCGACGAGCTGTGGCGACTGGTGGCCGACGGGGTCGACGCCGCCTCCGAGTTTCCCGACGACCGGGGCTGGGACCTCGACCGGTTGGCCGACCCGGACCCAGACCGCAGGGGCACCTCCCACACCCGGTGGGGCGGGTTCGTCCGCGAGGTCGCCGACTTCGACCCCGAGTTCTTCCAGATCTCGCCGCGTGAGGCGCTGGCGATGGACCCGCAGCACCGGCTGCTCCTCGAGACCTCCTGGGAAGCACTGGAGCGCGCCGGCATCGACCCGACCTCCCTGCGCGGACAGCGGGTCGGGGTGTACACGGGGCTGCTGGACCAGGACTACGTCACCGACCCGGACCGGGTGCCCCGCGAGGTGGAGGGCTACGTCGGCACGGCCACGGCCGGCAGCGTCGCTTCCGGACGGGTCGCCTATGTGCTGGGGCTGCGCGGTCCCGCGCTCTCCGTCGACACCGGCTGCTCCTCGTCACTGGTGGCCATCGACCTCGCGGTGCGGTCGATCCGCCGCGGCGAGTGCGACCTCGCGCTGGCCGGTGGCGCGACCGTCATGGCGACGCCGCAGCGGTTCGTGGAGTTCAGCACGCAGGGCGCGCTGGCCGCGAACGGGCGGTGCAAGGCGTTCGCGGCGACGGCGGACGGCACCGGCTGGGCCGAGGGCGCCGGCGTGGTCGTACTGGAACGGCTGTCCAGCGCCCGCCGCGCCGGGCACCCGGTGCTGGCCGTGATCCGGGGTTCCGCCGTGAACCAGGACGGCGCGTCCAACGGCCTGACGGCGCCGAGCGGGACGGCACAGCAGGAGGTGATCCGGCTAGCCCTGCGGGACGCCGGTCTGACCACGTCCGACGTCGACGCGGTCGAGGCACACGGCACCGGCACCCGGCTCGGCGACCCCATCGAGGCCGGCGCGCTGCTGGCCACCTACGGGCAGGACCGTGGCGCCCCGCTCTGGCTGGGCTCGCTCAAGTCCAACATCGGGCACACCCAGGCGGCGGCCGGGGTCGGTGGCGTGATCAAGATGGTGCAGGCCCTGCGGCACCGCACCCTGCCGAAGACCCTGCATGTGGACGAGCCGTCACCCCACGTCGACTGGGCGTCGGGAGACGTCCGGCTGCTCACCGAGAGCATGCCGTGGCCCGAGCGCGACCGGCCGCCGCGCGCGGCCGTCTCCTCCTTCGGGATCAGCGGCACCAACGCGCACCTGATCCTGGAAGCACCACCCGAGCAAACCGCACCCGCACCGGCGCCCGCCGCCGAGCCGCCCGCCGTCGTGTGGACGCTGTCCGGCAAGACCCCCGAGCGGCTACGGGACTGGGCGGCCCGACTGCTCCCCGAAGCCGGGGACGTCGCACCGGTGGACCTCGCGCACGCGCTCACGGTCTCCCGTGGCCGCTTCCCCCACCGCGCGGTCGTGGTCGGCGGCGACCGCGAGGAACTGCTCGCCGGGATACGGGCCGTCGCCGCGGGCGAACCGGCGCGGAACGTCGTCTCCGGGGTGGCCGATGTGGACGGAAAGGTGGTGTTCGTCTTCCCGGGGCACGGCACGCAGTGGGTGGGCATGGCCGCCGGGCTGATGGGCGAGGCGGTGTTCGCCGAGTCCGTCCACGCCTGCGAACGGGCGCTCAAACCCCACGTGGACTGGTCGCTCACCGAGGTACTGGCCGGTGACGCCGACCTGCTGGAACGGGTGGATGTGGTCCAGCCCGTGCTGTTCGCGGTGACGGTGTCGCTCGCCGCCCTGTGGCGCTCCCACGGCGTCGAACCGGACGCCGTGCTCGGCCACTCCGTGGGTGAGGTGGCCGCCGCGTACGTCGCGGGCGCGCTGACCCTGGACGAGGCCGCCCGGGTCGTCGCGATACGCGGCCAGGTCATCGCCGAACTCGGTGGTGGCACCGGCATGGCGTCGGTGACCGCGTCGCGCGCCCAACTGGACTGGCTGCTGGAGCGCTGGCCGGACCGGCTCTGGATCGCCGGGCTGAACGGTCCGTCCGCCACCGCGGTCGCCGGTGACGACCTGGCGATCAAGGGGCTGCTCACCGAGTGCGCCCTCGACGGCCTCCACGCCCGCCGCGTCCGTATCGGCTACGCCTCGCACAGCCCGCTGATGGAGGCGCTGGAGGAGAGGCTGGTGGCCCGGCTGGGGGAGGTCAGCAGCACCGCGCCCACGGTGCCGATGTACTCCACCGTGGACCTGGACTGGGTCGGCGACGCCACGCTGACCGGCGCGTACTGGTACCGCAACCTCCGCCGGCCCGTGCTGTTCCAGCCGGCCGTCGAGCATCTCGCCGACCACGGATTCCGGGTCTTCGTCGAGTCCAGCGCACACCCTGTGCTGGCCTCCGTGATCGAACAGACGCTGGAGGAGCGCGGCACCACCGGGGTCGTCACCGGAACCCTGCGCCGCGACGACGGCGGCCCCGCACGGTTCCTGATGTCCGCCGCGCGGCTGTACACGCGGGGGATGGACGGCGTACGCCTCACCACCGGCGCCGGACGGCCGGTACCCCTGCCGACCACGCCGTTCCGGCGACGGCGGTACTGGCTCACGACAGCCTCCTCGGCCAGGGCGAGCACGGGCCACCCGCTGCTCGGCACGCCGGTCGAGTCCGCCCGCAGCGGCGAGTTCGTGGCCGTCGGCCGTATCTCGCCGGTCGAGCAGCCGTGGCTGGCCGACCACGCGGTGAACGGAACCTGCGTCCTGCCCGGCACCGCGCTGCTGGACCTCGCACTGCGTGCCGCGCACGGCGCATGGGGGTCCCCCCGCGCGGGCGAAGCCGAGCGTGGGGGAGGCGCCGGACTCGGTGAGCTGGTCATCGACGCGCCCTTGGTCCTTTCCCAGCAGGGCACGGCGGAGCTCCAGGTCGTGGTGGACCCGGCCCAGCGTACGGTCGAGGTGTTCAGCAGGCCGGAACAGCCCGGCAGCCAGTGGCGACGCCATGCGCAGGGCATGCTCCACGACACCCGCGACGAGCCGTTCACCGGGGAACTGCCCCCGGCCGACGCCGAGGAACTCGACATCGACTACGCGTCGTTGGCCGAGCGCGGCTACGAGTACGGTCCGGCGTTCCGGGCCGTACGCAGGCTGTGGCGGCGAGACGGGGAACTCTTCGCCGAGCTGCGGCTGCCCGAGGAGGCACCCGGCAGGCTCGCCGCAGGCCCCGGACTGCACCCCGTGCTCGGTGATGCCGCCCTGCACGCCCTCGCCCTGACCGAACCGCCCCGGGACGGCCATGTCGCGCTGCCGTTCGTGTGGCACGACGTGTGGGCCGGCGACGGGCACTCCGCCCACGCGTACGCCCACCTGACCCCCAGCGGCCGGGACGAGTTCACCGTGACCATCACCACCGGCGAGGGCGAACCGCTCTTCCGGGCAACGCTCGGAACACGCACCGTGGCGGTGCGCGAGCTGGCGGGCGCACTGCCGACGGATTCGGTGTACCGGACGCGGTGGACCGAATTCACCGGCCCGGTGGCGGCACCCTCACCGAAGTGGGCGCTGCTGGGTACCGACCGCTTCAGTGTGACAGCCGACCTGGCCGAGCTGGTCGACCTCGCCGACGCCGAGGCGGTCGTCTGCACCCCGGTGTACGACGACGCCGCGGGAGCGACGCTGGACACGCTGTCCCACGTCCAGCACTGGCTGGCGGCCGACCGCCCGGCCGACGTCCCCCTCGTCGTGCTGACTCGCGGCGACTACCTGGCCCACGCCGCGGCGCGCGGCCTGGTGCGGTCGGCGCAGTCCGAGCACCCTGGACGGTTCCTGCTGGTCGAAACGGACGACGACCCACGGTCCGCGGCACGGCTGGCCGACGCGGTGGCCGCCGGGCAGCCGCACGTGCGGATCAGCGCGGGACGGCTCCAGACGCCGGAACTGGAGCGTGCCACGCCGGCGCGGAACGCCCGACCGGACCTCGGCGACGGCACCGTGCTGATCACCGGCGGCACCGGCACGCTCGGGTCGCTGCTGGCGCGGCACCTGGTGACCGAGTACGGGGTCCGCAGCCTCCTGCTCACCAGTCGCAGCGGGGCGCGGAACGCCGGCCCGCTCATCAAGGAACTGACGGGACTGGGTGCCGAGGTCGCCGTGGCCGCCTGCGACGTCGCCGACCGCGCTGCCCTCGTCGCCGCCCTAGGCCGTGTGCCCGCCGGATATCCGCTGGTCGCGGTGGTACACGCGGCCGGGGCGATCGCGGACGGGGTGATGACCGGGCTGACCGCCGCACAGGTGGAGCAGGTGATGCGCCCCAAGGTCGACGGCGTGCTGAACCTGCACGAGCTGACCAAGGACACAGACCTGGCCGCCTTCGTGCTGTTCTCCTCGGTGGCCGGGGTGCTGGGCAGTCCAGGACAGGGGAACTACGCGGCCGCGAACGCGTTCCTGGACGCGTTCGCCGAGCGCCGCCGGGCCGACGGGCTACGGGCGCAGTCCCAGGCGTGGAGCGGGTGGGAGGAGACCTCCGACATGACGCGGACACTGCGCGCCCGCGACCGGGACGGCACCCTCCCGGACGCCACCCTGCCCATGCCCACCGCGTACGCGCTGGCCCTCTTCGACGAGGCGCTGCGGCAGGACGACCCGGTACTCACCCTCGCCAGGTTCGACGTGGCCAAGCTGCGCACCCGCGGGGCGCCCGCGTTGCTGCGGGGTCTCGTGCCCGCCGGACCGGCCGCCTCCGCACCCGTTGTCCAACTGCGCGACCTGGCTCCGGCCGAGCGGGCCGAACGGCTGCTGGCCGAGGTGCGTGTGCTCGCCGCCGAGTTGCTCGGTCATCAGGACGCCGAGGCCCTGCACCCGGATCGGAGCCTGCACGAGTCCGGGCTGGACTCGTTGACCGCGGTGGAACTGCGCAACCGGCTGAGCGTCCTGACCGGGCTGCGGCTGCCCGCCATGCTCGTACTCGACCACCCCGCGCCGCAGGCCCTGGCCGACCACCTCTACCGGGCGCTGGCCGCCCCGGCGGAAGCGAGCGACTGATGCGGGAGTACGGCCGGGCCGCGGAGCCCGGTGACACAGGTACCGCACTGTGCCCGACGGGTCGTGGGGCCTCTCGGCGGGGACGAGGACCGACTGCGGCTGGGCCCCGGACCGACCGATCGGACCGCGCGACGCCTGCTCCAGCAACTCGGCCGCTGTGCTGAACCGACAGCCGGTCGGCCGCACCCCACGGGCAACGCCCACTCGGTGGGGGCCGTGCCCATGGCCCTGGGCCGGGCCGGGGCCATGGGCACGGCCGCCGCACCTGAGCCGGGAAACGCCCGCGCCTTGTCCGGATGCGGCCGGGGTACGTCGCTGCGGGGAACTCCGCGCAGCACGGCCCGACCGAATCTCCGGCCGGGGCAGGTCGTGGTCGCCGAGGACACGGGTGGCGGCGAGCAGCCGCAGCGCGCGGCCGCGGGTCCCGGCGGCGAGACCGGGGTCATGGCCGCCACCCCGGCACCGGCGACCGGCGCGGTGAGGAAGCGGACCAGCTCGAGCCGAATGTTCCGGAGAAACAGGGGGCGCCGAACTCACCCCCGTCACCAGCGCCTGGCCGGCGTAGTCGCAGCGGAGCCCTGGAAACTCACTTGATCGTGGTGGAGGTTGTGATGTCTCAAGACACGACGGACCTGGCTGGGCTGCGGGTCCTGGTGACCGGGGCGGCCGGAGGGCTCGGCCGGGCCATCGCCGAGGCCGTGCACACGGCGGGTGGGCACCTGGTGCTGACCACGCACGACGCCGACTCACTCCCCAGGGCCGCCGCCGGGCTCGACCGAGGCCCCGAGGTCGTCATGGCCGCCGCCGACGTCACCAACGACGCCGAACTGGCCAAGGCCGTCGAGCTGGCCACCGCGCGGCTCGGCGGGATCGACGTGCTGGTCAACAACGCCGGTGTACCCGGACCGGCCGGACCGGCCTGGGAGAGCGACCCGGCCGAGTGGTGGCACGCGATGGAGGTCAACCTGGGTG
>Ga0136846_1221090_pt1 | contig 71108 bp, 63 predicted proteins | sample HopSoiMetagenom2_FD_96841 | JGI IMG/M metagenome (GOLD analysis project Ga0136846, IMG submission 96841) | Grasslands soil microbial communities from Hopland, California, USA - 2 Assembly 2016 (version 4) | ecosystem: Environmental > Terrestrial > Soil > Grasslands | place: USA: Hopland... | reverse complement strand
CTCCCGCCCCCTCGCCACCCCCCTCCCCGGGAGAAGAGGGAGAAAAGCAAGAAAGGACTACAAGGACAGCAAGGACAAAAAGGACGAGGGAGACCAGCAAGGTCGCTCCAACCGGGTTCCCCTCTCCCGGGGAGGGGGGTGGCGAGGGGGCGGGAGAGGGGGACCCGAATGAAGGGTTCTTGCCTTTCTCCCTCTTCTCCCGGTCGGGGGGAGGGCGGTGGGAGAAGAGGGCCGGGGTGATGAGGGTCTTGGGTGGGGGGCCGGGCCGTCAGGGAGGGGGGGCGTCTTACCCAGAGGACGCACCGTCTGGAGAACCGTTCACTCCAGAGGTCGCTCTCGCGTCAAAAGCCCCATTTTACAGGCTTTTGAGCATGGCACCCACCTTGCTCTCCAGGTCTGGCGGACACGGTTTCACCCATCCTCCCGCGGCAGGCCGTATCGCCGCGCGGTCCCCTGGGGGAAGCCGGGCTCCCCGGCCCGGCTTCCCTTCCCTCCCCCTCCTTCGTCATAGAATCGCCGCCATGAGCTCGACGTCCGATCCCTTGTCCGGTCTGCGGGACTCCATCGCCGAGGTAGACCGCGCCCTGCTGGAGTTGCTGCGCCGCCGCATGGACCTCGCCGCCGAGGTGGGGCGCGTCAAAGCCGCGTCCAACATTCCAGTCGTGGTGCGCGATGTGGAGGACCGGGTGCTCACCCGCGCCCGCCAGCACGCCGAATCGTGCGGCGTCTCCGAGGAGGTCATGGCGGGGGTGTTCCAGGCCATCATGAGCGGCTCGGTGGAGCGGCAGTACCGGGTGGGCATCGCCCTGCGCGAGCAGCGCGGCGGCCGGGTGCTCATCGTGGGCGGCGCCGGCGGCATGGGCAACTGGTTCCGCGGCTTCCTGGAGCTCGCCGGCCACAGCGTCGACGTGGCGGACCCCTCTCTCACCAGCCTGCCGGCCTCGGCGGGGCGCTTCTCCCGCCTGGAGGACGTGCCGGACCTGAACGTCTACAGGGCCGTGCTGGTGGCCGTCCCCTTAAGCCGCACACCCCGGGTCCTGGAGGAGGTGGTGGCGCGCTCGCCGCACGGGCTGGTGGTGGAGATCGCCTCGATCAAGGACCCGCTGGCCGGGGTGATCGCCCGCGCCCGGGAGCGCGGGGTGAAGGCCCATGCCCTCCACCCCATGTTCGGTCCCGGCAAGTCGTTCTATGAGCCGCTGACGTTCGTCCTCGCCGCCTACGGCGACCCGGCGGCCGAGAGGCATGACCTGTCGCCGCTGCTCTCCCACCCGTACACGCGGCTGGTGGTCGTCCCCTTCTCCCACCACGACCGGCTGATGGGCTGGCTGCTGGGCCTCGCCCACCTGACCAATATGCTCTTCGGCGCCGCCCTCACCCGCTCGGGGATCGATCCCGACGAGCTCCACGCCTGCGCCTCGACGACGTTCAAGCGCCAGGCCACCACTGCCCTCTCGGTGCTGGCGGAAGACCCCGACCTTTACCTCGACATCCAGCACCTGAACCCGCATCGCCACGAGGTCTACGCCGCCATGCGCGAAGCGCTGGAGCAGCTCGAGCGGCTGGTCGAGGGGCGGCAGCGCGAGGGCTTCCGCGACACCCTGGCAGCGGCGCGGCGGGCGTTGACGGAGGAGTAGGCCGGCCCCTCATCACCCCGGCCCTCTTCTCTCCTCGCCCTCGCCCCAACCGGGAGAAGAGGGAGAAAGCAAGAAACCTGAGCTGCGTTCCCCTCTCCCGGTCGGGGGGAGTGCGGTGGGAGAGGGGCTAGGGGTGAGGGCCCAGCGCCTGCTCCAGGTCCGCGATCAAATCGTCCGCGTGCTCCAGGCCGATCGAGACGCGCAGGAGGTCCTGGGGCGTGCGCGAGGCCGGGCCTTCGGTGGTGGCGCGATGCTCGATGAGGCTCTCGACGCCGCCCAGGGAGGTGGCACGGGTGAACAGGCGGACCCGGCTCACGGCCCGCAACGCCGCCTCCCGCCCCCCGGCGGCACGCAGGGAGAGCATGGCCCCGAAGGCCGACATCTGGCGCCGGGCGATGTCGTGCCCGGGGTGCGAAGGGAGCCCCGGATAGTGGACGGCGGCGACCGCCGGCGAGGCTTCCAGGAACCGGGCCACGGCCAGCGCCGTCGCGCTCTGGACCGCCACCCGGCAGGCCAGGGTGCGCACCCCGCGCAGCACCAGCCAGGAGTTGAAGGGCGCGGAGACGGCGCCGAGGATGTGGCGCTGGTGCTGGATCCTGTCGTAAGGCTCGCCGCGGCGGGCGAAGATCAGGGCCCCTCCCTGCACGTCGCTGTGCCCGCCCAGGTACTTGGTCGTCGAGTGCAGGACGACGTCGCCCCCCAGCTCCAGGGGCCTTTGCAGCACGGGCGTGGCAAAGGTGTTGTCCACCACCGTGAGGGCGCCCGCCCGGCGGGCCAGACCGGCGGCGGCGGCCAGGTCCACCACCTTGAGCAGGGGGTTCGAGGGGCTCTCCAGCCAGACGACGCGGGTCTCGGGACGGATCGCCGCGGCCAGGGCTCCGAGGTCCTCCATGCCCACGAAGTCGGAGCGGATACCCCAGTTGGGGAGGATCTCCTCGGCGGCGCCCCGGAAGCCATAGTAGGCGTCGTCGGGGAAGACGACGTGGGAGCCCGGCGGCAGCGTCTGCAGCAGGGCCACGCCCGCGGCCATGCCGGAGGCGAAGACGAGGGCCGCCTCTCCCCCTTCGAGGGGGGCGAGGGCCGCCTCGAGCTGGTCCTGGTTGGGGTTCGAGTCGCGGATGTAGGTGTAGCCGCCCAGCGGGGTCCCTTCGGGATCGCGGACGAAGGTGGTGGAGAGATAGATGGGAGGAGCCACCGCGCCCGTCGAAGGATCGATGCGGAGGCCGGCGTGGACGACGCGGGTCTCGAATTTCATGACCGGAGCCTATCGCGCGGCAAGAGCAAGAAAAAGGGCCGGCGCCTCGCGGCACCGGCCCTCAAAGCTACGGAGCAGGCTGGATCAGGGGATCCGGGCCGAGCCGGCGCAGCTCTGAATGGCGCCCTTCTGGGAACCGGAGATGACGCCGTCCTTCTTCAGGTCGTTGGTGAGATGCGCGACACAGCTCACGAAACCGCCGTGATTGCCGGCCCCCACTCTGCAGTCGTTGATCTGGTCGGAGATCCGGCAGCCGGTGGAGAACGTCGTGTTCGGCACGCCCGAGTTGCAGCCGTCGATGATGACGGTCGCGTCGCGCGAGGAGCCGAGGCACTGGTCGCGGCCATCGGGCACGCCGTCACCGTCCGAGAACCAGCCGACGTCGATCATCTCCTGACGGGTCAGGTCGATGCCGTGGGTGAGGTCGGCGTTGATAGCCGGCTCCATCAGCAGGTTGGGGAAGGCGATGGTGTCCCAGTGGGAGACGGACGAGCCGGAGACCACCGGCACGGGAGCGTAGAGCTCCACGAAGCCGGCCGGGTCGGCGCCGGCGAGGACGTTGAGGTTGATGCCCAGGGTGGCATTGACCGTGCCGCTGGCCAGCACCGCCTTGAGCGCGTTGGCATCCGGGAGGCTGATGCGCACGGAGGGGATGGTGATGGTCGGGTCGGCGCCGCCGAGACCGGCCGGCGGGCTGCCGGCCGCGTTGTCCGCCACGATCACGGCGGTGGCGCCGGCGTCCTGCGCGTTCTTCACCTTGACCGCGAAGCCGCAGGTGCCACGGTCGACGAGGGCGATCTTGCCCGCCATCGCGCCGGCGTTGGTCAGCGGCGAGCAGGCGTCGAAGGTGGTCGGGCCGGCGGCGTCCGCCGGGTCGAGGGCCTGCACCACGTTGCCGGTCACGCCGGGAGAGGTGAGGGCAGGGCCGAAGGCCGCCAGACCGATGCGGAAGGTGCCGAGGCTCGCCGGGGTGTTGAAGGTGAGCAGCGGGCTGCCGTGCTGGAGGACGCCCGGCGCCGCCGAGGTGACGTGGAGGCCGTCCCAGACCAGATGGTTGGTCTTGAGAATGGCGGCCTGGCGCTCGGCGTTGGTCATCTGCGGGAAGTGCTTGCCCGTGGTGTCGTCCAGGATGTAGGTGCCGAAGATGTCCGGCAGGCCGGCGAAGTTGGCGCCCGTGGTCTTGTTGACGAAGGTGGCGAAGCCCAGGCCGTGACCGAACTCATGGAGCAGCACGGTGGCCAGGTCGATCAGGTTGCCGTGGTTGTCGTCCAGGCCGTAGTACCAGTTCGTCGTCGACAGGCAGGCGGGGGTGCCGAGGCTGGAGTTGAAGAAGGCCACGATGTCGTCGGCGCTGCTGCCGTTCGGCCCGGGGGCGAGGTCGCCGCCCGCGAGCTTGTTGGCCAGCGCGACGTGATACCAGGTGTTGTCGTACTCGCGGCCGGGGAAGTCCCTAAAGACCTGGATCGTGCCGGCGGAGCCCAGGGTGCCGCTGGTCGGCGTGCAGGAGAGGGGGCTGAAGCTCGCCTGAATGTAGATGGTCGCCGGGCTGTCGAGGATCGAGCCCCAGACGTTGGCGGCGAACTGGAAGACGTTGAGCGCCTGCTGGCCGCGCGTGGTGCCGGGGTTGCCGCCCACCGGCGCCACCGGGGTCGGATCGTTGAAGCCCACGCCGGGGGCGTTGACGTTGACGATGACGATGTTGGCCGCGCCGAAGGCGGGCGCGGTCGCGAGCAGGAGGCCGGCCAGGAGGAGCAGGGAGAGAAGCTTGCCCGTGAGTTTCATGGCTACTTCTCCTCGAGCGCCGCGGTGGCGGGCTGGGCGGTGCCGAGGCTGGCGCCGTCGACGCAGGCCTGGCTCAGCGAGCCGTCCGGGTTGACCTGGACGAGCCAGACGTTCAGGAACTCGGGGCCCAGCACGGCCGACGTCGTGCCGTCCGCGAAGGTGGTGACCTGAGAGCCGGTGAGGGCGGCCTTGGTCATCATCGGGGTCTGGGCGCTCAGCGCCAGCGCCTCGGCGGCCGTGGGCTGGCGGATCTTGCCCGTGGCCGGGTCGATGGCCACCATCAGGCCGTTGGACGGGGCCTGGGCGCCCGGCGTGGCCGGGGCCTTGTGACCGGCCGAAGCCGGGACGGCCAGCGCCAGGGCCGCCAGGGCTGCCAGAGCCAGGACGGCGAATCGGTGAGCTCTCGGAGCTCTCGTCTGCTGCATTTTCCTCATTTATCCCTTCCTCCTTGGATAGGGGTCGCTCAAGTTGAGCTCCACTTGCCAGCCCGGCCCGCTGTCGGTCAGGCGCACGGAGCACCAGATCTCAAAGGGAACAGATCGTCGTTGAGTGCGAGGGACAGGACCACCGGAACGAATACAAAAACCGCAGGTCATCTCTGGAAATTCCGCCCGCCGCCGCCTCATCGATCGGCTTTTCGGCAACCGGGCTGTCTCGGAGAGACCCTTGGCTTTGCGTCACCGCCTCGCGACGGTTTTGCCTTTTTCGTGTGCGAGGCGCAATTGTGAGGGGTTCAGTCGCCAATGTCAAGACCGCATAGCGACGAGGGAACACACTGGAGTGGTACGAACCCCATGGGGCCAGAGATCCTGCGGTTCGCGGGATGGGGCGACACGGGCCGCCCCTGGTCGACTTCTAGGAGGTGCCCGCGGGGTTGGCGACGATCACCTCGGCGGGTGCGGGCTGGCGGCGGGCCGCATCCTGGCGGGCGCGGACCAGCAGGGCCTCGGCGAGCTGGGCGCGCACCTCGCCCTTCAGGCTGCCGTCCAGGGCGACGGCGCGGCGGAAGGCGTCGTCGGACTCGGCGGCGCGGGCGCCGTTGCGCACCAGGAGGACGCCGAGCTGCACATAGGCTTTCGCCTGGCTCTCAGGGTTGGAGCTCAGGAGGGGGATGGCCATGCGGGTCACTTGAACGGCGGCGGTGAGCTGGCCGGCTCCGGCGTAAGCGCGAGCGACTCCCAGCAGACAATCGGGGCAGGGTCCGCTCGCCAGCTTGCTGGCGTGCTCGCACAGGGCCGCAGCCTCCTTGTACTTCCCGGTCTCGATCAGCTCTTTGGCCTTCTGTAAAGCGGTTACGGTATCCCCCGGGGCAGCGGCCTCCTGGGCCCAGGCGTTGGAGCCCAGAGCGAGGGCGCCGGCGATCGGCAGTGCGAAGATGAGGGCTCGAGTCTTCATGATGGCAGCTCCTTGTCGGACGAGCCTCGTTAGCTCCAAGTCATTCCACTTCAATGGTTTCTGTCGGCCTTGCCCGGGGGTGTTGCCGCGGACGACTTAGACTATAGCAAGCTGCGTGCCATGCCTGAGGCAGGGCAATGACCTCAGAATGGCATTGCTTTTGCTTCGTTACTAGATCGAGCGGGTCTACTGCAAAGGAGAGATACGACCTATGAGCAAGTCACTGATCGCCACCACCGCCCTCACCGGCCTCCTGGCCCTGGCTCCGGCCTTCGCCCAGAGCCCGGCGAGCAGCACCAGCACCACCACCAAGAGCAAGACGGCGACGAGCACCGGCACCACGGCTTCGGGGCTCAGCTCCGCCGACCGCAAGTTCATCACCTCCGCCGCGCAGGGCGGCATGCTGGAGGTCGAGCTCGGCAAGATCGCCGCCCAGAAGGCCTCGGACCCGGACGTCAAGACCTTCGGCCAGCGCATGGTGGACGACCACTCGAAGGCCAACGACCAGCTCAAGCAGCTCGCCTCCCAGAAGGGTGTGACGCTGTCCGACAAGCTCTCCCCCGCGAAGCAGAAGGACGTGGACAAATACAACAAGCTCTCGGGCGCCGCCTTCGACCGCTCTTACATGAGCCACATGGTCACCGATCACAAGCAGGACGTCGCCGAGTTCCAGAAGGAGTCGAAGAGCGGCAAGGACACCGACGTGAAGTCCTGGGCCTCGACGACTCTGCCCACCCTCCAGGACCACCTGAAGATGGCTCAGGACACCTCCGCCAAGCTCCACGCCGGCAGCAAGAAGGGCGGGAAGTAAAGCAAGCCCTGAATCATCGCCCACCCGGGTCTTCCGGGAGCTGTGAGACGCCCCCCGCCGGGGCGTCTTTCGTTTTTGGCGCGTCCCTCCAATTACAATCCCCCGCCATGACCGACGCTCTGGAGAGGCTCCCCCGCACCCGGCGGGCGATCGAGGAGGGGATGCGGGAAGGGCTCCACCTCGGCGCCCAGGTCTACGTCTCCGTCCACGGCGAGCCGCAGGCGGACGGCGCCGTTGGCGAGAACCGGCCGGGCGCCCCCCTGACTGCGGACCACCTGATGCTCTGGCTCTCCTCCACCAAGCCCGTGGGAGCCGTCGCCATCGCCCAGCTCTGGGAGCAGGGCCGGCTGGAGCTGGACGACCCGGTGGCGCGTCACATCCCTGAATTCGGCGTCCACGGCAAGGAGCGGATTACGCTGCGCCATCTCCTCACCCATACCGCCGGCATCCGCATGCTGGACGTGGGCTGGCCCGAGCGCCCCTGGGAGGAGGTCCTGGCGAAGATCTGCGCCATGCGCCCCGAGCCGCGCTGGGTGCCGGGCGAGAAGGCGGGCTACCACACCGCCTCGAGCTGGTTCGTGCTGGGCGAGGTGATCCGGCGGCTGGTCGGCCGGCCGTTCGACCGCTACGTACGGGAGGAGGTCTTCGAGCCGCTGGGAATGCAGGACTCCTGGGTGGGGATGCCGCCGGAGCGCTATCTTTTCTACAAAGGCGCGGGGAGGCTCGGCGCGATGTGGAATACCGCGGGGCCGGAGCCGAAGCCTCACGGCTGGGACAGCGAGGAGCGCTGCGTCCGGCCCAACCCCGGGGGGAACGGCTACGGCCCGGTGCGCGAGCTCGGCCGCTTCTACGAGACGCTGCTGGCCCGGGGGACCCGCGACGGCCGCCGCGTCCTCTCGCCGCAGGCTGTCGAGGCCCTGACGGCGCGCCACCGGGCGGGGATGGTGGATGCCACCTTCAAGCACGTCCTGGACTGGGGGCTGGGGTTCATCCTCAACTCCGTCCAGTACGGCGCGGAGACCGTACCCTACGACTACGGCCACCACGCCTCCGCCCGCACCTTCGGCCACAGCGGCTACCGCTCGTCGACCGGTTTCGCCGATCCCGAGCGGGGGCTCGCCGTGGCCCTGGCCTTCAACGGCACACCGAGCCACGAGCGGCACGAACGGCGGATCCGGGCGACGCTGGACGAGATTTACCAGGATCTGGGCCTGGCGGTTCTGTCACAGGAGATCCCGTAGCTCGTCTTCTGTCAGGCCTGCCTGTTTGAGGATGGCGCTGGCGGTGCCCCGCTTGAGGTCTCCGGGGTGCATGGGGATCGAAGTCATCCGCTTTCTGGACGGATGCCAGAGATAGAGATGACTGCCGGTCTGGTGGTGCTCGATGAATCCAGCTCGCTTGAGTGCCGCGACAAGCTGCCTTGGTTGCAGCGTCGGCAGGCGGCTCATGCAGAAGCGGGGACCTCGACCTGGACCAGGGCTTCAACCGGCCTGTGCTGCTCCACCTCTCTGGGGATGGGTTGGCCGGCCTTCACCAAGGCTTCGAGGAAACCTCGAATACAGTCCCCGGCCATCGCGAGAGCGTCTCCATAGGTTTCGCCCTCGGTGATACACCCCGGAAGCGCTGGTACCGTGACGACATAGCCGCCCTCTTCGGCGGGTTCTAGATGCACGGTGTAGGTATAGGTCTCCATGACCGCCATGATAGCACCCAGCTCCCGCACCTTCGGCCACAGTAGATGTTCGGAATGAGGCGGGAAAGGCAGGGCGCCCAGGCCGGGCGCCCTGGAGGATCTGAGCGCTACTGCGTCTTGGGGCACTCGCCCTGCGCCTTCAGGGAGACGCCCGCCTCCTGGCGCTGGCAGTCATTGGGGTAAGTCTTGCCGTCGCAGCCGCAGACGGGCTTGAAAATCTGGGGACAGACCTGCGGCTTGACCGTGCACTTGCCGGGCGGCTTGCAGGCGCCGGCCTTGTCCTGGCAGAACTGGTTGCTCTTGCAGTCCGCGTCGGTCTGGCACGCCATGGTACCCGTGCCGCCGCTGTAGCTGCCACCGCCGCAGGCGCCCTTGTGATCTTCCCGGACGCCGGCTTTCAGCAGCTCGCACTGATTGTCATAGGTCTTCCCGTCGCAGCCGCAGACGGGAGCTCTGTTCTTGGGGCAGGTGTCCGGCACCTTCACGCAGGTCCCGGACAGGTCCGCGACGTTGCACTTGCCGACTGGGTACTTGCAGGCCTCCCCGTCCGGGCACTTCAGGCCTGCGATGCCGCCGCACTGGGCCGGCGCCGGCTTCACCACCGTGGAGGTCGTCGTCTTCTTGGTCTCGGTCGTCGAGGTCGTCTGGGCGTGCCCCGCTCCCGCGGCGAGCAGGAGCAGAGCGAAGCACGTACAGACGCCGATCAGCGTTCTACGGATCATGGTTCGACTCCTTGTGTTGGGCCGCGCGGACCCACGCCAACAGCAGCGCGGCAGGTTTTATGGCCTCGAATTCGCAGCAATAAGCGTGCCGCTATTGGCTCAGCACGTAGGCGAGCCCCTGCCAGATCCACCACAGCCCCACCAGGCGGAAGACCCAGAGCAGGTTGCGGACGCCCAGGAGGAAGAAGTTGTGGACCGGGAAGGGGACGTCGAGGCGGCTGTCCTCCCGGGACGCGAAGTAGCCGAGAGCCGCGAGGTTGACGGTAATCCCCACCACCAGCTTGAACCAGGCGGTGGCGAGGCTCACCGGCGCCGGCTGTCCGGCGGCGTAGGCGGCGAGGGACGTGAGCAGAAAGAGGAGGGGGACGAAGATTCCCAGCCGCAGCGGCCAGCGCCAAGCGTGGAGAAAGGTGAAGAATTTCGTCGCCGGCTGGCGATGGACGGCGCAGCACCGGGCCTGGACGATCCTGCCGCCGGAACGCAGCTCCAGGAGGGAGGTCTCCCCGGCCCGCTTCCCCTGCGGAGCCTCCGGGAGGACGCGATTGCACCATACGCACTTCACCGGCGCTACCCGGATCATGTAGGGCCGGGCGAGGAGGCGGTGGCCCACCATGAGCAGCACGCCCACCCCCAGGCTCACCCCCACCGGCGCCGGGTGACGGACGAAGAGGAACAGCACCAGGGGGATGAACAGGAACAGCACGACGCCTGTCGCATAGACAAGGAAGCGGTTGGGGGCCGCCGCGGTCGGAGGCTGGGATTCGCGCAGGGCCATGAGGTCGTCCCGAGGGAGGGCGGATTATGGCATGGGCATGAGCGGCGACCAAGAAAAGATGGCTCGCGGCTTGCAAATACGAAACACGTTCTGGTGTGGGCTTGATGCGAGGGGCGTGGCGATTACCGAGCTGAAGGTGATTTTCCGTAGCGGCATGCAAGGGTGCGATGGATCGTTCCCTGCGGTCGCCATCCATTCGCAGGACGAGCCTGCGTCGGAGCTTCCCAGTCTGCGCCTCCGGATCGAGGACTGGGATTCCCCTTTTTTCAATTTTTACGACTTCGATTTCCAGTTCGACGGTCTGGCGGCGGCGGGCGCCTGCGCGGTGATCCTCGCCGGGGCTCCCGAACGTCTTCCCAGGGCTCTCGGCGAGGTGCTCACCCGCTGCCAGCGCCACATGGACCGACGCAACGCGGCGTCCCGGGGAATGGCATTCGACCGGGTGCTGGCGGTCCACCGGGAGATGCACGACCTCGCGAAGCCCCTCGTCCGCGCCGACTGGAACCATGCCCTGGACACCTGGCAGTGGACGTTGCGGCTGGAGCCTGAGGCGGACCTCGCCGCCCAGTTCGCGGCGCTGTTCCACGACGTGGAGCGGCTGGCCACGGAGGCGGACGCGCGGATCGAGCACCGCGCTCGCGGTGTTCGCGGGTACCAGGGATTCAAGGACGACCATGCCCGGCGGGGGGCGGAGCAGGCGGCGGAGGCCCTCGCCGCGGCCGGGGTGGACCCCGCGACAGCCGCCCGCGTCGCGCGGCTGATCGCGGGCCACGAGCATCCGCCGGCCGCCGGCGATCCGGAGGCGCCCGGCCTCGCCCTGCTCAACGACGCCGATGCGCTGTCGTTCTTCTCGCTCAACAGCGTGGGCTATCTCGATTACTTCGGACCCGAGCCGACCCGGCGCAAAGTCGCCTGGACCCTGCGGCGGCTGCGGCCGGCGGCGCGGCGCCACCTGGACGAAATGCGGCTGGTCCCCGCGGTGAGGGCCGCCTTGGCAGAGCAGGCCCCGGAGGAGAACGTCGCATGAAGCTGGTGATCTTCGGCCTGACGATCAGCTCGTCCTGGGGCAACGGCCACGCCACTCTCTGGCGGGGGCTGTGCCGGGCCCTGGGCCGCCAGGGTCACCGCGTCGTCTTCTTCGAGCGGGACGTCCCCTACTATGCGCTCCACCGCGACCTGAAAGATCCGGAGGGGGTCGACCTGAGGCTGTACCCGAGCTGGGAGGAGGCGCTCCCCGCGGCCCGTCGTGAGGTGGCGGACGCCGACGCGGCCCTGGTGACCTCCTACTGTCCGGACGGGGTCGCCGCCTCGGAGCTGGTCCTCAGGAGCACCGGCCCCGTGCCGGTCTTCTACGACCTGGACACCCCGATCACCCTGGAGCGGCTGCGGGCCGGCGAGGAGGTCCCCTACCTCCCGCCCGGCGGGCTCGGCGGCTTCGACCTCGTCCTCTCCTATACCGGCGGCCCGGCGCTGGAAGAGTTGAAGGAGCGGCTGGGAGCGCGGCGGGTGGCCCCCCTCTATGGCAGCGTCGACCCCGAGCTCCACCGCCCCGCGGCGCCCGTGCCGTCCTTTCAGGGAGACCTCTCCTATCTCGGCACCTACGCCGCCGACCGGCAGGAGGCCCTGGAAAAGCTCTTCCTCCAGCCCGCCCGCCGCCTGCCGGGCCAGCGTTTCGTCATCGGCGGCGCCCAGTATCCGACGGATTTCCCCTGGGGAGAGAACGTCTGGTTCGTCCGCCACCTGCCGCCGGCCGACCACCCGGCCTTCTTCGCCTCCTCGCCCCTGACCCTGAACATCACCCGCGGCGCCATGGCCGCCATGGGCTGGTGCCCCTCGGGCCGGCTGTTCGAGGCCGCGGCCTGCGGCGCCGCCGTCCTCTCCGACACCTGGGAGGGGCTGGACCGCTTCTTCGAGCCCGGCCGGGAGATCCTCACCGCGGAGTCCACGGAGGAGGCGGTCGCGGCCCTGTCGCTGCCGCTCGCGGAGATCCGCCGCGTGGCCGGTGCCGCCCGCGAGCGGACGCTCGCCGAGCACACCGCGGAGCGGCGGGCGGCAGAGATGGTGGAGATCCTGGCCGGGCCCTCGCCCCTATCCCCTCTCCCGCCGCCCTCCCCCCGACCGGGAGAGGGGAACGCAGCTCGGGGTTCTTGCCTTTCTCCCTCTTCTCCCGGTGAGGGGGGTGGGAGGGAGCGGGAGAAGAGGGCCGGGGTGATGAGGGCCTGGGAGGGGGAATCTGGCGACGAGAAAGGAGCCTCGGCATGACCAGCATCTGGGGGATCGTGCCGGCCGCGGGCACCGGCAGCCGCATCCAGCCCCTGGCCTTCTCCAAAGAGCTGCTCCCCGTGGGGAGCCGCACGGACGGCGAGACGGAACGCCCCAAGGCCGTCTCCGAGTACCTGCTGGAGCGGATGATCCTCGCCGGCGCCACCAAGATCTGCATGGTGATCTCGCACGGCAAGTCCGACATCGTCGAGTACTACGGCGGCAGCCTCGGACCGGCCCACATCTGCTACGTCGTCCAGCCGGAGCCGCGGGGGCTCTGCGACGCCCTGTTCCGTGCCCTCCCCCTCCTGGGGCCGGACGACCAGGTGCTGATCGGCCTGCCGGACACCGTCTGGTTCCCCGAGGACGGCCTGGGCCGCCTCGGCCGCGACGCGCTCTCCTTCCTCCTCTTCCCCGTCCAGCGTCCCGAGCTGTTCGACGCGGTGGTCACGAACGACGACGGCCGCGTGCTGGAGATCCAGGTCAAGCGCCCGGACGCCGCCTCCCGGTGGGTCTGGGGGGCCTTCCGCATGCCGGCCGGAGTCTTCCGCGAGCTCCACGGGCTCTGGCGCGAGCGCGCCGATGGCGGTGAGCGCGACGTGTACGTGGGCACCCTGATCAACGCCTGGCTGGCGCGGGGCGGCGAGGCCTGGGGCATCCGCGCCGGGGAGTCCTACGTCGACGTGGGAACCCTCCACGGCTACCACGAGGCGATCCAGCTCCTGGAGCGGCGCGAGGTGTTGGTGTGATCGAAGCCGTGAAGCTGTGGAACGAGCCGAACAACATGTCGCACTGGGACTTCGAGATCGATCCCGAGTGGCAGGCCTTCGCCGCCCTGGCGAAGCTGGCGGGCGACGCGGTGCGGACCGAGAGCCCGCTCCCCCGGGTCCTCGGCGGCATCTCCCCCATCGATGCCAAGTTCATCACCAACATGAAGGACCAGGGGGTGCTCGACCATGTGGACGCCGTCGCCGTCCACGGCTTTCCGCTCGATTGGAACCACTGGCAGATCCACGAGTGGCCCGACCGTCTGGCGGAGATCCAGGCGCTGACCGACCTCCCGGTCTGGGTGACGGAGGTGGGGGTCTCCACCTTCGGCGCCGAGGAGGTGCAGGAGTTCGGCCTGCGCCGCACGGCCGAGCTGCTCATCGGCCGGGCGCCCCGCGTCCACTGGTACAGCCTCTACGACCTGCCGCGGGCCTGGCCGGCCACCACCCGTCACCGCGAGGCCGAGGGCTCCTCGTACTACCGTCACTTCTACATGGGCCTGTTGCGTGAGGATGGCACCCCCAAGCTCGCCCTGCGGCACTTCGCCGACTACACGCCGGAGCTGGGGATCTGCCAGTGGTTCCATTTCGAGGACCACCGTCTGGACGACGCCGTGCGCTGGCTGCGCGAGCTGGGGGTGAAGAAGCTGCGCACCGGCCTCTCCTGGGCGGACAGCTTCCGTCCCGGTGCCGACGCCTGGTTCGACCGCCAGATGAAGGCCCTGGATGAATTCGACGTCACGATCACCTACTGCTTCACCCCCGAGCACTGCGGCATCCGTCCCCACCATACCAGCCCGCCCAAGTGCGCCGGAGAGTTCGCGGACTTCTGCGCGCGGATGACGCGGCGCTACGCGTGAAATGGACCCTCACCCCCCGGCCCCCTCTCCCGCCCCCTCCCTACCCCCCTCACCGGGAGAGGGGGTGAAAAAGCTCCTGTCTCAGGACCCGCCCCCGGTCCTCGTCGTGGTGGCCCACCAGGACGACGAGACGATCGGCGCCGGCGCCCTGCTCGCGCGCCTGCCGGACTGCCGGCTCCTCCACCTCACCGACGGCGCCACGCGCGAGGCCCGATTCGTCGAGGGTTTCGTGGGGACCCGGGAAGAGTACGCCGCCGCGCGCCGGAGCGAGCTCGCCTCTGCCATGGCCGTGGCCGGCGTCGGGCCGGAGCGCCTGTTCCGCGTCGAGGGGGTGGTGGACCAGGAGGCGTGCCTCGCCCTCCCCCGCCTGGCGCGGGAGGTCGCGCGCCTCTGCCGCGAGCTGCGGCCCGGCATCGTGCTCACCCTCGCCTACGAGGGGGGACACCCGGACCACGACGCGGCGGCCTTCGTCGTCCACGCCGCGGTGGAGCTGCTGCGCCGGCAGGGCGAGGACGCCCCGGAAATTGTCGAGATGCCGCTCTACCACGCGCGGCCCGGGACGACGCGGGGAGACGACCTGGTCAAGCAGCAGTTCCTGCCATCTCCTGGCGAGGCAGTGCGGCGGGAGCTCGCCCCGGAGGAGCGGGATCTGAAGCTGCGGATGTGCGACTGCTTCACCACCCAGCGTCATATCGTGGCCTGGTTCCTCCCACCCATCCACGAGAGCTTCCGCCGTGCCCCGGCCTACGACTTCACCCGGCCTCCCCACGCCGGGAAACTGCAATACGAGCTGTGGAGCTTCCCGGTGACGGGCGAGCGCTGGCGGGAGCTGGCCCGGGAGGCGAGCGGGGAGTTGAGGCTGGAATGAGAGACCGTCTGACCATCCTCAGCGTCGCCTTCCCCTTCGCGCCAGTGGGGACGGACGCCGTCGGCGGGGCCGAGCAGGTGCTGACGGCCGTCGAGGAGGCGGTGGTCCGCGCCGGCCACCGCTCGCTGGTGATTGCCTGCGAGGGCTCGGTCTGCCGGGGAACGCTGATCCCCACCCCACGCTGGGACCTGCGCTGGGACCTGGCAGACGAGTCCCTTCGCGAGACCGCGCGCGAGCACCACCGGCGGACGATCGCCGAGGCCCTGCGGCAGTGGCCGGTCGACCTGATCCACCTGCACGGGCTCGACTTCGCGGCCTATCTGCCACCGCCGGGTCCTCCAGTGCTGGCGACGCTCCATCTCTCGCCGCGCCTGTATCCTCGCGAGGCCCTCTTCCCGTCCCGTCCCGACACCTGGCTCCACGCCGTCTCCGACTCGCAGCACCGGGACTGCCCGCCCGGCGCGCCCCTGCTCGATCCCATCCCAAACGGCGTCGACCTGCAGCGCCTCCTCCCCGGATCTCCCAGGGCAGGATTCGCCCTGGCTCTGGGACGGATCTGCCCCGAGAAAGGGTTCCATCTGGCCCTCGACGCGGCGAAGGCGGCGGGCGTCCCCCTCCTGCTGGGCGGCGAGGTCTTCCCGTACCCGGATCACCAGCGCTACTTCCGCGAGGAGATCGCGCCCCGTCTCGACCTCCTGCGCCGGTTCCTCGGCCCCGTGGGCCTGGAGCGGAAACGGTATCTGCTCGCCGCGGCCCGTTGCGTGATGGTGCCCAGCCAGATCGCCGAAGCCTGTCCTTTGGTCGGCCTCGAGGCCCTCGCCTGTGGCACCCCGGTGGTGGCCTCGCCCCTCGGCGCTCTGCCCGAGATCGTGGATCACGGACGCACAGGCTTCCTCGTCTCCACGGTCCCGGAGATGGCCGAAGCGCTCCGCCGCGTGGACGCCCTCGATTCCGCCGAATGCCGGCGCGAGGCCGAGCGACGCTTCTCGGCCGACGTCATGACCGCCCGCTACCTCGACCTTTATGGCCGGCTATGCCTGCAAACGATTCCTGGAGCGTAGAAGAAATTACACGCATCCATGCCCTGGAGGCGCTCCGGGAGGAGTGGACCGTCCTGTGCGACCGATCGCCGCGGGCCACGCCGTTCCAGCGCCCCGAGTGGCTGCTCCCCTGGTGGCGCGCCTTCCCGCCGGGGGAGCCCTGGGTGCTGGCCGTGCGGCGAGAGGGGCGCCTCGCCGCCCTGGCTCCCCTGCTCCTGTATATAAAGGATGGGGAACGCACCGTCGCCTTCTGCGGCGGAGGCGTCTCAGACTACCTGGACGTGGTGACGGACCCGGCGGAGGAGGACGGGGCGGTCGCGGCCCTGCTGGCGCATATCGCGGTCCGGCGCGACCGCTGGGAGGCCGCCGACTTCGAGCCGGTCCCGGCGGAGAGCCCGCTCCTCCGCGTCCCACCGCCGGACGGCCTGTCGGCCCGCACCGAGCCGCGCGACGTCTGCCCGGTGCTGGACCTGCCCGACCAGCTCGACGATCTCCGGGGCCTGGTTCCCACCCGGCAGCTCTCCAATCTCCGGAAATACCGCCGCAAGGCCGGGGAGCTTGGGGAGCTCCGTCTGGAGACCGTCGAAACCCGGAGATGGGAGGAGCTGCTGGAGATCCTGATCGGATTCCATCTCGCCCGCCGGAGCGAGACGGGCCAGGCGGGGCTGCTCGGCGCCAACGACCTGCGCGCCTTCCACCGGGAGGTCGCCGCCGGTTTCCACGCCCGCGGCGCCCTTGGTCTCTATGTCCTCTGCCTCGACAGCCGCAACCTCGCCGCCCTCTACGGATTCTGGGAGAAGGACACCTTCTACTTCTACATGCAGGGGTTCGACTCCTCCTGGGCGAAGCTCAGCCCAGGGGTGATGGTGGTGGGCGGAGTCGTCGAGGACGTGATTCGCCGGGGCGCGCGGCGGCTCGATTTCCTCCGCGGACGGGAGCCCTATAAATACTGGTGGGGGGCGAGGGACCGGGAGACGTTCCGGCGGGTCCTCCGGCCTCAATCCTCCGCGTAGTAGTCCAGCCCCAGGTGGGTGATCTGCTCCTCGCCCTGCAGGAAGCGGAGCGTGTTCTTCAGTTTCATCTGCTGGATGAAGAGGTCGTGCTCCGGGTAGAGCTGGGGTAGCGTCATCGGGCTCTTGAAGTAGAAGGAGAGCCACTCCTGGACGCCGTGCATGCCGGCGCGGCGGGCGAGGTCGAGGAAGAGGGCGAGGTCGAGCACCAGGGGGGCGGCGAGGATGCTGTCCCGGCAGAGGAAGTCGATCTTGATCTGCATCGGGTAGCCGAGCCAGCCGAAGATGTCCAGCGCGTCCCAACCCTCTTTGTTGTCGCCCCGCGGCGGGTAATAATTGATCCGCACCTGGTGGTGGAACCCCTCGTAGAGGTCCGGGTAGAGGTGGGGCTGGAGGATGTGCTCCAGCACCGAGAGCTTGCTGACCTCCTTGGTCTTGAAACAGTCGGGGTCGTCCAGCACCTCGCCGTCGCGGTTGCCGAGGATGTTGGTCGAGAACCAACCCTGGAGGCCGAGCATGCGGGCCTTGAGGCCGGGGGCGAGGATGGTCTTCATCAACGTCTGGCCGGTCTTGAAGTCCTTGCCGCAGATAGGCACCCGCTTCTTCTCGGCCAGTTCGCGGAGGGCCGGCACGTCGAGCGTCAGGTTGGGCGCGCCATTGGCGAAGGGGATGCCGAGCAACAGGGCCGCATAGGCGTAGATCATGCTCGACGGGATCGCCGCGTCGCTCGCTTTGAGGCCCGCCTCGAAAGCGTCGAGAGACTCGTGGACGCCGGAGGCGACCATGTGCATCTCGGTCGAGCCGCACCAGACCATCACCGAGCGGTCGACCCCGCGCTCGCGCTGGAAGCCTTCGATCTCGTCGACGAGCTGCCGGGCGAGGTCCCACTTGCTGGCCCTCTCCTTGACGTAGGTCCCGTGGAGACGCTTGACGTAGTTGGGATCGAACACCCCCTTCATCGGCCGGATCGTCTCCAGCGCCGGGCGGAGCTGGTCGAGCAACCCTCGCTCCAGCACCTGGGCCTCGCAGGCGGCCTCGTAGGCGTCGTCGGGGAAGATGTCCCAGGCACCGAAGACCAAGTCTTCCAGCCGGGCCAGCGACACGAAGTCCTGGATGCGCGGCACCCGGTTCTCCGTCCGCTTGCCGAGGCGGATGGTGCCCATCTGGGTGAGGGAGCCGATCGGCTTGCCCAGGCCGCGCTTGACCGCCTCGACGCCGGCGATGAAGGTCGTCGAGACCGCGCCCAGCCCCACCAGCAGAACACCCAGCCTGCCTTCCGCCGGTTCGATATGAACGCCCTTCTGGCCCATGAGATCTCCTCCGCACGATCCGAGGTTGAGGCTTCTACAAAGCTGTGCAACCCATGTGCCATGAAGATGTTGGAAAATCCCGTCCATGAGCGATCCGCGTCCCGTCGTCTGCGTCGATCTGAACGGCGTGCTCGACAGTTACACCGGCTGGAAGCACGAGAAGCACTGGGACCCGCCGCGCCCGGGGGCAGGGGAGTTCCTGCGGGATTTGCACGACAGGGGGTTTCGGGTGGTCGTCTTCACCACCCGCTGGGCGGACGACGCTCAAGCCTGGCTCGCCCAGCACGGCCTCGACCGCTGGGTCTCCGAGGTGACCGACAAGAAACCCGCCGCCCACGTCTTCGTGGACGATCGGGCGGTCTGCTTTCGGGGGGATTTTGGGGAAACTCTCAAGGAGATTCAGCGGTTCCGGGCTCACTGGGAGAAGTAGGAAGACAGGGACTTCAGGGACAGCAGGGACTTCAGAGACGAAGAAGCCCCAGGGGGTTCCATGTCCCTGGAGTCCCTGGAGTCCCTGAAGTCCCTGAAGTCCCTGGAGTCCCTGGAGTCCCTGGAGTCCCTGGAGTCCCTGAAGTCCCTGGAGTCCCTGGAGTCCCTGGAGTCCCTGAAGTCCCTGCTTCACCGCGCAGCCGCTCCGAATACCGCGCCACCTCCCTCTGCAGACGCCCCGCCTCCTCCGGGGCGAAGGCCTCCACCGCCTGGGCCGCCAGGCTGCAGCGCCCGGCTTGGAAGGCGAGGTAGGCCAGGGTGTAGAAGCCGAGCTGCACGGGCGTCGTCCGGGTGGCGGTGGCGAGGAGGTTCAGCTCGCCTTCGTCAAGCTCCAGCTCCACGGCGGCGCCGGCCAGGTCCCAGGCGATGTCCTGGGGTCCCACGAGGTCGTTGGCGCGGTGGTGGTCCACGGCGTCGGCCTTCAGAATCCGACCATCAGGCAGGACCAGCCACTCCCAGGCGTGCATTTTGTTGTCGGTTAGGAGGGGCCGCTCCAGCCGCGCGATCTCCGGCAGCCGCCCTCGCCACTCCTCCACCGACGCGGATCCGAGGAGGCGACCGGTATTGAAGACGGCCATCTCGAAGAGTTTCTCGGGGGCCGCGCCGCGCTCCGCCTCCGAGGCTGGGAACCGCCGGATGCGCAAGGCGAGATAGCGGCCGAGGGCCTCCAGCAGGGCGGAGCGGTCGAAGCCGGACACGAGGGGGAGCGGTCGGGCATCCTCCAGCCAGGGGCCTACCAGGAAGCCGTGCCGCAGACCGGACACCGGGGGACTCAGGCCCGCCTCGCCCAGGGCCTCGGCCAGCTCCAGCTTCTCCCGGCCGTAACGGCCGAGCCCGGCGAACTTGAGGAGCCAGGGCCGGCCTCCTGCCGTCACCAGGAGCTTGCGCCGCTCTCCCTGGAGGTCGGCGGCCGGCCAGCGCGAGCGGTCGGGGAACAGCCGCTCCCGCCAGCGCCCAGCGCTCAGGTCCTCGGCCGGCCTGTCGGCCGGCCCCGTCAGGTCCTCGGCCCAGCGGTGGACGGGCCAGCGGGAATCGGCCGCTGCAAAGACCTCCTCGAATTCGGCCACGTGGCGCCGGGCTCCCTCCCACCGGCGCCGGTGCCGCTCTCCGGCGTAGGGGCCAAGGCTGCCGTGGTGACTGGGGAAAAAGGAGATGGCGCCTGGTTCGACGCCGCGGTCTTCCAGCCAGTCCGCCACGCAGCCGAAGGAACTGCCGGAGAGGCCCGGCCCCTCGTCCGCGATGACGAACTCAGACGCGCCGGCGAGGATCTCCCGCTCCAGCGACGGGCTCACGGTCAGACGGCGGTCGAAGGGGTGGCCCTGTGGCCGCACGCTGAAGACCGTCGCGCTCTCCCCTGCCACTGCCGCCACAGCCGCGGCCAGGGCCGTACCGATGCTGCGGATGCCGATCACCCGCAGGGGGCCCTCGCTTCTCGCGGCTTGAGCGGCTTGGAAGAAGGTCTCGGGGTAGAGGCCGTAGAAGGCGAATCCCTCGGGTACCGAGACCGTCACCGTCTCCGGAAGCTCCAGGGCCAGCAGCTCGTCCAGGGCGAAGACCAGGGGAGTCGGGACGAACGGGCAGGAGCGGAATGAGGCGAGCAGCGCGCCGGCCACCTCCCGGGTCAGACGCCCGGCGGCCTCCCCCAGGGTGGACGGCCGTTCCTCGCCAAAGAGGGCGAGCTCGTGGTCCAGGAGCCCCTGCTCCAACTCCCCCGCTTCGACCAGCATCTCCGCCAGCAGGGCGTGGCGCTCGATGGGGAGCGCGGCGGCTTCGAGACCCGCGCGCATTCGTGCGGCCTTCTCCCGGGGGGACTCGACCCGCTTGGCGTCGCCGTAGACCAGCATGCGGCTTGGGCGGCTGCAAACGGCGGACCGGACGCCCGGTGTAGAAACTCGGGAATTCTGTGTACGGGCTCGCGAGGCCCGGACCGGGGCTCACCATCCCCGCACCGGGGCCCGCGAGGCCGCGAGAAAAACTCGCCAGCCCGTTACGAGATTTCGCGAGCCCCGGAGCAGGCCTCGCGAGCCCCGGACGAGGGCTCCCGAATTCTCGTGAAGGGCTCGCGAGGCCCTACACAGGATCCGCGGAGCCTTACACAGGGCCGCGCTGGAGAGAGGGGTCTTCATCGGACCTCCTCCCGAATGCTTGACATGTCAACTATTGATACCGTATTCTTTCGCCATGCCGGACGAGACGAGCACCTTGCAGCGGGAGATCCAGCAGCGCAAGCCCTTCCGCTCGCGGGGGCAGGAGCTGGTGGTGGGCCTGCTGCGCACGGCGGACCTCGTGCGGCGGGCCGTCGACCGCACCCTCGCCCCGTACGACATCACGCCGCAACAGTACAACGTCCTGCGCATCCTGCGCGGGGCCGGCGAGGAGGGCCTGCCGACGCTGGAGATCGGCGGCCGGATGCTCGAGCAGGCGCCCGGCATCACCCGGCTGCTCGACCGGCTGGAGGCCAAGGGGCTGGTGCGTCGCGAGCGCTGCCCGCAGGACCGGCGCCAGGTGCTGTGCTGGCTCACCCCCGCCGGCCTGTCGATCGTGGAGCGGCTGGACGACCCGATCGACACCGCGGACCGCGAGGCCGTCGCGATGCTCGGCGAGGAGGACCAGGAGCGGCTCCTCCGCCTGCTGGAGGCCATCCGCGCCGGACATCGTTGAATTTCGTCTGAACAACATCCCATCAGGGACCGTGAAAAAACAAGGAGAGAAACCCCATGAACCGCAAACTGTTCGCCGCCGCCGCCATCACCGCCCTCGCCGCCCTGCCGCTCGCGGCCGAGACCTACTCCGTCGACCCCGGCCATTCGGGGGTCTCGTTCACCGTCCGCCACATGGTCACCAACGTTCGCGGCCGCTTCAACGACTTCGGGGGCAAGGTCAACATGGACCCGAAGAACCTGCCGGCCTCCTCGGTGGAGTTCCACATCAAGACCGCGAGCATCGACACCGGTGTACCCGACCGCGACAAGCACCTGCGCTCGGCCGACTTCTTCGACGCCGAGAAGTATCCGGAGATCGTGTTCAAGAGCGACTCGATCGCGCCCGCCGGCAAGGACAAGTACAACGTCACCGGCACCCTGACCATGCACGGCGTCAGCAAGAAGGTCACGCTGCCCGTGTCGTTCCTGGGCCAGGCCAAGGACCCCGGGGGCAATACCCGCGCCGGCTTCGAGACCGAGACGACCCTCAACCGCAAGGACTACGGCATCAACTGGAACAAGGCGCTCGACAACGGCGGCGTGCTCCTGGGCGAGGACGTGAAGGTCGACGTCAACCTCGAGACCAAGGCCGACGGAGGGGCTGAGAAGAAGGGGAAGTAAGCTGACCGCCGGCCGTCGTAGAATGTAGGCAGGGCTGCATGAGCTCACCCCGCGCGGCCCTCGCCTCCCATGTCCGAATCGACTCGCACTCCCGCCGCCGAGCTGATGCGGCAGCTCGGGTTCCGGTTTCCGGCTCCGGCCGCGCGCGTGGCCGCGGTCGCCGCAGGACCCCGCATGACGGTGACCTCCAAGGCGCTGCTGCACGTCACCAACGGCGACTCCGCGGCGGAGACCCTCCGGCAATCCAGCGTCGGAGGGATGGTCACGGTCACGGCGGACGTGCTGCATGAAGGCCCCACCCCCGGCGGCCTCGCCCCCGAGCGCTGGCGCAAGGTGCGCGCCCGCTACCTCGCCGAGAGCGGCTACGACGACTACGACTCCTGCCTTGCCGGGCTCACCCAGTGGGACCGCACGCTGGAGGACTTCCGCTCCTACGACGAGATCGTCCTCTGGTTCGAGCACGACCTCTTCGATCAGCTCCTGCTGATCCGGGCGCTCGACGGCTTCGCCGGCCGCAACCTTGCCGGCACCGAGCTGTCGCTGATCTGCATCGGCGAGTTCCCGGGGATCGTTCCCTTCCACGGCCTGGGCCAGCTCTCGCCGCCGCAGATGGCCAGTCTCCTCGACCGCCGGCAGCGGGTCAACGAGGGGCAGAAGCTCCTGGCCCGCGACGCCTGGCGGGCCTTCTGCGCCCCTGACCCCACCGCCCTCGAGGGGCTGCTGCGCCGGGACACCTCTCCCCTCCCCTTCCTCGCCGGGGCCCTGCGCCGGCACCTGGAGGAGTTCCCCTCGACGTTCAACGGCCTGGCCCGCACCGAGCGCCAGATCCTCCGCGGTCTGGCGGACGGGGCCGGCAGCTTCGAGGAGCTGTTCCACGCCACCCAGCGCATGGAGGAGCGGGTCTATATGGGCGACAGCTCGTTTCTGCGCGTGCTGCGCGAGCTGGCCTCGTCCCCCCGCCCCCTCGTCCGCCTGGAGCCGGCCGTCACCGGCTCGCCCTATCCGCAGAAGATCGCCCTCACCACCACCGGCCGCGACGTCCTCGACGGCCGCGACGACTGGGTGCGCATCCGTGGCATCGACCGCTGGCTGGGCGGCGTCCACCTCCAGGGGCCCGATGCGGCCTGGCGGTGGTATGAGGCGGGCCGGCGGCTGGTGCGGACCTCGCCGCAGGCGCCCTCCTGACCTGCCTTGCCCGATGGCCCGGCACCGCGTCACGACCGCCGGCCGTGCTAGACTTGAAGGCCCCTGACGACCGCCATGATCGTAGAAAAATGATCGTCGAAAAACGCCACCTGGACGGATTCACCCTTCTCAACGTGGAAGGGGTCATCAAGCTCGGGGAGAGCGCCCAGTTCTTCGCTCAGACGCTGGAGCGCACCCTGTCCGACGACCACGGCCACGTCATCATCGACTTCTCCCAGATCAACTTCATCGACTCCACGGGCATCGGCGAGCTGGTGGGCTACCTGGGGCGATTCCGCAACTCGAAGCGGGAGCTGATCCTGGTCAATCCTTCCGATCGCATCCGCAAGCTCCTGCACGTGGCCCGCCTCGACGAGCTGTTCCCCACCTACGACTCGGTGGCAGCGGCCATCTCCGCGAAACGTTGACCCCCCTCTTCGCCCCGCTCGCCACGGTCGTCCGCAACGGCCAGCCGGAGTCCTGGCATGCCGGTGCCGTGGCCGCCGTCACTCCCGAGGGTCGCCTGGTGGCGTTCCAGGGGGACCCCCAGGCCGCGACCTTCCTGCGCTCGGCGGCCAAGCCCTTCCAGTGCCTGCCGCTGCTGCTGGCCGGCGCCGCCGGGCGCTTCGGCCTGACGGCGGCGGACATCGCCCTGATCTGTGCCTCGCACGGCGGCACGCCGGAGCACGCGCGCCGGGCCGGGGACCTCCTCGCCCGCGGCGGCTTCGGCAGCGAAGACCTGCTCTGCGGCGCCCACTGGCCCCTGGATCCCCAGGCGGCCGAGGCGCTGCGACAGGCGGGAGAGACCCCGACGCCCCTCCATAACAACTGCTCGGGCAAGCACGCCGGCATGCTCCTGGCCTGCCGCCTGCTCGGCCTGCCGGTCGAGGACTACGTGGCCGCTGATCACCCCTGGCAGCAAAGGATCCTGAAGCACGTGGCCGGCTTCTGCGGCCTGCCGCCGGAGGCGATCGGCCAGGCCGTCGACGGCTGCAGCGTCCCCACCTATCGCGTGCCGCTGGCGACGGCGGCCCGGGGGTACGCGGCGCTGGCCGACCCGCGGGCGGCCGGGCTGGCGCCGGACGTGGCGCCGGCGGTGGACGCCATCGTCCGCGCGATGACCGGCGAGCCGGCCATGGTGGCGGGCCCGGGGCGGTTCACCACCCGGCTGATGGCGGCCACCGGCGGCCGGGTGCTGGGCAAGGAGGGGGCCGAGGGTCTCTATGGCCTGGCGGTGCGGGGGCCCGTCGCCTTGGGAATCGCCATCAAGATCGCCGACGGCGGCGAGCGCTGCCGCGACGGCGTGGTGCTCGACGTGCTGCGCCAGCTCGGATCGCTCGCCGGCGCCGAGTTTGCCGAGTTGGAGGACCTCCACCGCCCGGTTCTCCACAATCACCGCGGGCTGCGGGTGGGCGAGGTGCGGCCCGAGGTCGACCTGGAGGAGGTGTAGACTTGGTCCCCGGCATGAGAGAGCCCGCCCACCGCCTGCCCCGGACCAGCCGCCTCCTGCGCCGGATCGTCCCCCTCCTGGTCCTCCTGCTGCCCGCGGGCTGCTCGTACCTCCGCCCTCGCGACGCCCAGCGCCAGCCCTATCGCAAGCTGAGCCCGCCGGTGGCCTATGAGCTGATCCGGGACAACCCCGACATGCTGATCCTCGACCTGCGCACGCCGGAGGAGTACAACGGCGAGACCGGCCACCTCCGGCGGGCGCAGAACATCCCCCTGGAGCGCCTCCCCTATCGAATCCTGGAGATCAGCTCCTACCGTGGCGAGACCTTCCTGGTCTACTGCCGGGCGGACACCTGCGGCGACCAGGCCATCGCCGTCCTGCTCTCCAGCGGCTTCGAGAATGCCATCCTGATGGACGGCGGCATCGACGCCTGGATCCACGCCGGCTTCAAGACCGTGCTGCCTGCGGCAGCCGCGGGCCGGCTGACCCCGAGCCCGGTGCGCCCCCTGAAGCCCGGGGAGAAACCGCGGCCGGTCCCCGAGGCCGAGACTCCGGAGCTGCCGCCGCCTCCACCGCCGCCCCCGATCCTCCGCGGCGCCGCCGCTTCTTGAATTTGCAGGGAGAACCGACATGACCGTGCATTCACCGCTCTCCACCGCCGAAGCCCTCGGCGAGCTCAAAGGTCTTCTGGGCGACCGCCTCCTGCTGGACGAGGAGACTCGCTCCCTCTTCCGTTCCGACTTCGGACGCCAGGTGAGCCGGCTGCCCGGCGCCGTGGCCCGCTGCACCTCGGCCGCGGAGGTCGCCGCGGTCGTGCGCTTCTGCCGCGAGCGCAGGATCCCCCTCGTCCCCCGCGGCCAGGCCCACACCCAGAGCGGCCAGGCCACCATTGAGGGCGGCCTGCTGCTGGACACCTCGGCCATGAGCGCCATCCACGAGATCGACGAGGCGGCGGAGACCGCCACGGTGGACTGCGGCGTCCTCTGGCGCGACCTGGTGGCCGCCACCCTGGAGAAGGGGCTGATCCCCCGCGTCCTCACCAACAATCTGGGGGTGCAGATCTCGGGCACCCTGTCGATGGCCGGCCTCGGCGTCGCCAGCTTCCGCTACGGCGCCCAGGTGGACAACGTCACCGAGATCGAGGTGGTCACCGGCACCGGCGAGATCGTCACCTGCTCGCCCGATCGCCACCGCGACCTCTTCGACGTCGTGCGCTCCGGTCTCGGGCAGTTCGGCGTCATCACCCGGGCCACGGTCCGTCTGCGCCGGGCGAAGAGCGTGGTGCGCAAGTACTACCTGCTCTACGACGACCTCGGCGCGGTGATGGAGGATCTCAGGAAGGTGATGGACCCGGCGAACCCCACCTTCTCCTCCCTGGAATCGTGGTGCACGCCGTGCCTCCAGGGCATCAGGAAGATCGGCGAGGGGATGGAGTTGGGCGAGGGGATGCAGACCTTCGCCGCCTGGTTCTACCCGCTCCACCTGACGGTCGAATTCAATGCCGGAGACCCCGGCGAACATCCGGATGACGCCGCGGTGCTGGCGGGCCTCACCCCCTATCGCCGCGTCCACACCGAGGACTTCACCCAGCACGAGTTCTGCAACCGCATGGACCCGGTCTTCGAGCTCTGGCGGCGCAGCGGCTACTGGGACATGGCCCATCCCTGGATGGAGACCATCCTCCCCTGGGACACCTCGCGGGAGTTCATCGAGTCGGTGCTCGCCCAGACGCCGCCCCAGGCCCTGGGACCGGGCGGCCACATCCTCCTCTGGCCGGCCTACACTCCCACCTCCGAGGCGCCGCTCTTCATGCACCCCGGGGGGGAGTACGTGATGGGCTGGGGCATTCTCCCCGGCGTACCGGCCCGTTTCCTGGACCGCGCCCTCGCCCAGCTCGACATGGCGAGCGAGCTGTCCATCTACTACGGCGGCAAGCGCTACCTCTCCGGCTTCATCACCTTCGACACGGCCGAGAAGTGGGCCGCGCACTTCGGCGACCGCTGGCCGCGCATCCTCGAAGCCAAGAAGAAGTTCGATCCCGATGGGATCATGGCGCCGGGATTCATTCAGTACGAGTAAATGGAAAGCCCCCTCTCGCCGTGAGGAGAAAGGGGGACCTGTGAAGACTGGGAGAGGGGAGCTCGATCTACCGGCCGCGGACGTCTTCCACCCGGAAGGCGCGGTGGCCGCAGCGGGTGCCACTTTCCACGAAGCCGCTCACTCGCACCCAGTCGCCCCGGCCGTGGCCCGCGAGATCGCCGTCGAGGCCGTAGACCTCACCCTGGTTCGTGCGGAGCACGGGGCAACGGTCGCTCTCAAGCCGGCCCGACACCGAGATGGCCCGGCGGTCGCTGCGATCATTGCCGCCACGGTTGTCATAGCCGTTCCGGCCGTTCTGGCCCTGGCCGTTGCCGTAGTGGTCCCGGTTGTAGCGGTCCCACCAGCCGTTGCGGGCCACGTAGTCGCCGTCGCGGCGGCTGTCATAGATCAGGTTGCGGTAGCCCGAGTCGGCCCAGAGCTTCTCCACCTGGGCCACCCGGAACGCCGGACCGCAGACGCTGTTGGACTGCACCTGCCCGCGCAGGAGAAGATGGTCGCCGTTCTGCAGGTCGCCGGGGTTGCCCAGCAGCGGGACGACGTTCCCCTGGCGGTCGCGGATCAGCGCGCACCCCTGCTGCATGCCGACATAGGTGCCGTCGAGCTCGAAGGCGCCGTTGCCGCGCCCGCGGTCCCAACCGTCCCAACTGTGGCGCTGGTAGCGCTGGGCCTCTGCCGGCAGCGACAGCACCGCCGTGAGGAGCAGGGCCGCCCCGGACATCTTCGCGTATCGTCGAGTCGTTGAATTCATGGCTGTGCCTCCTGGCTGACTGGCTGATTGGTTGGAGTGGATGGGGCTCCGGCCGCGCCGCTCGCCCCCTCAGATTCACCAGTCTTTTAGTTCAAAGGCCGTGCCATGTGCCGGAAATGCTGAAAACAAAGAGCTTGCCATCTCCGGTCCGAATCCCCCTCCTCGCATCCCCGTCCTCGGTGGAGGACGATCGCCAGGGCTCGCCCGGAGCACGTGCGTCCTCGATTCTGATACCCTCCGGGCCATGACGGAGACCCGGACACTGACCACCATCCGCATCGCCCACAGCCCGGATTCGGACGATGCCTTCATGTTCTACGCGCTGACTCAAGGGTTGCTGGACGTCGAGGGACTGGAGATCCGCCACGTCCTCCAGGACATCGAGAGCCTGAACCAGGCCGCCTTCCAGGGGACCTACGAGATCACCGCCCTCTCCTTCCACGGCTACGCCCATCTCGCGGACCGCTACCAGCTCATGCCCTCGGGCGCGAGCTTCGGCGACGGCTACGGCCCCGTCGTCGTCTCCCGCCAGCCGCTCGGCCGGGCCGACCTGCCGGGGCTCAAGGTGGCCATCCCGGGCCAGCTCACCACCGCCCACCTCGCCCTGCGCCTCTGGCAGCCGGACGTCACCACCGAGATCGTCCCTTTCGACCGCATCCTCGACGTGGTGCTCTCCGGCGAGGCGGACGCCGGCGTGGTGATCCACGAGGGGCAGCTCACCTACGGCGACCTCGGCCTGCGTTCGGTCGTCGATCTCGGGGAGTGGTGGAAGGGGGAGACCGGCCTGCCCCTGCCGCTGGGGGGCAACGGCATCAAGCGCGACCTCGACCCCGACCTCAAGCGCCGCCTCTGCCGCCTGCTGACCGAGAGCATCAACTACGGCCTCGACCACCGGCAGGAGGCCCTCCGCTATGCCACGCGCTACGCCCGCGGCCTGGAGGACGATCCCGTGCGCTCGGACCGCTTCGTGGGCATGTACGTCAACGACTGGACGCGCGACTACGGCGAAGCCGGCCGCCGGGCCGTGCAGCTCCTCCTCGACCGCGGCTTCGAGGCCGGCGTGCTGCCGCGCCACGTCGAGGCCGAGTTCGTCGGCATCTGACGGGCTGGCATGATCCGGCCCGAGGCTCTCGTCTTCGACCTCGACGGGACGCTGATCGACTCCCGCCGCGACATCACCACCGCCGTCAATCGGATGCGCGCCGATCTGGGGTTGCCGCCGCTCGCCCTGGAGCAGGTGGTGACGATGGTGGGAGAGGGCGCCCGCCTGCTGGTGGAGCGGGCCCTCGGACCCGGGTGGTCGCCGGACCGCATCGATCGGGCGCTGGAGAGATACCTCGGCTACTACTGGGACGTCTGCCTGGAGGCGACGAAGCCCTACCCCGGCGTCGAGGCCATGCTCGTGGCGCTCGCCGGTCGCTATCCCCTGGCCCTGCTGAGCAACAAGGGGGAGGCCCTGTCGCGCAAGGTCCTGGACGGCCTCGGCCTCACCTCTCACTTTCGCGAAATCCTGGGCGGCGACAGCCTCCCCAGCCGCAAGCCGGACCCCGCGGGCCTGCACGTCCTGGCCGACCGGCTCGGCGTCCCCGTTGCGCGCCTCCTGCTGGTGGGCGACACCTGGATCGACGCCGAGACCGCCCGCAACGCCGGCTGCGCCTTCGCCCTCGTCGCATGGGGCTTCCCCCGGCCGCCGAAGCTGGACGGCATTAAGGCCGACCTCAGGGTGGAGAGGGCGGAGGAGCTGGTGGCGACCTTATAGCCATCAGGTCCATCGAAGCACGAGAGATCGACGATACCTCCCATGGTACGATTCGGGAGGATTTGTGGATGGCTGTCTGCAAGGAGACCGAGCGATGCAAGCCCACAGGATGCGCGTGGTGGTTCCGGAAGATCACCGGGCGATCGTCGAGTTCCCGGAGACGATTCGCTCCGGCCCGGTGGAGCTGATCGTGCTCGTGCCACCGGAGAACGAAGCGGAAGAGGTCCACAAACCCGCGGGGCAGGGCCGGCTGGCAGCCCTGGCCGCAGAGCTCGCAAGGGATGCTCGGCCGTTTCGCGAGCTCTCTCCTGAGGAGCGCAGCGCTCGGATCGAGAAAGTGATGGGAGCAGGCCGCGGGTTGATGTCGACGAGCGAAGAATTCGCCAGACGGAAGCTCGAGGAGATCGAGAGCGAGGAACGGAAACTTGGCCGTTGACGGCCTTTACGTCATCGACTCGTGCGCCGCCGTCGCCTTCCTGCAGCGTGAGCCCGGCGCCGAGATCGTGGCGGAAATTCTGAAAGATCCCTTGAACCGCTGCCTCATCCACGCGCTCAATGCCTGCGAGGTCTATTACGACATCTACCGCCGCAGCGGTGAAGGGGACGCATCCGCTCTTGAGGAGGTCCTCGCGACCGCCGGCATCGAGCTGGTGGAAACCATCCCGTCCGCTCTCTGGCGAACTGCCGGAAACCTCAAAGCCGAGTGGCGCCGAGTGTCGCTGGCGGACTGTGTCGCCCTCGCCCTCGCCCTCTTGGAAGACGGCACCGTTCTGACCAGCGATCACCACGAGCTCGATCCGATCGCGCAAGCGGCGATCTGTCCTATCCGTTTCATCCGATGAGCGGGAGTATGATCCAATCACCTGATCCTGAACGACCGCGCCATCGGCGCTGCGAGGGCTTCACGATGAAAAGACTGACGCTGACGACCGTGCTCCTTCTTGGTCTCTCCCCCCTGGCGGCCTGGTGTGCGGAGCCGGACAGTCACCGGCAGGCGGCCGTGGAGCTGCTCAAGGCGATGAACATGGAGAACGCCATGATCGCGGGGGCGAGCTCCATGCTCGACGCCCAGGCACAGAGCAACCCCGGGTTCGCGCCCTATCGCGACGTGGTCCAGAAGTGGGTGGAGAAATACCTCACCTGGGACGCCGTGGGACCGCGCATGACGGACCTCTACGAGGCGGCTTTCACCGAGCCTGAGATCCGCGACCTCATCGCCTTCTACAAGACCCCGACGGGGCAGAAGGCGCTGGCCAAGATGCCGGTCCTGATGCAGCAGGGGATGCAGATCGGCATGGAGGTCACGCAGCAACACAAGGCCGAGCTGGAGACGATGATCCACGCCCGCGGCGAGGAGCTGGAAAAGGCGAAGAAGAAGCCGGAGGGCGGGGGCGGAGACTGAGCACGCGTGGTATCCTGGCTCCGAGGAGAAATGGGGTTGCCTCGGCCCGCCATGTCGGATAAAGTTGCGAGAAAGAACGACTCTGAACGGGAGCCATCCATGAGCCAGCCAGCCGTTGCGGCGCTCGACCCTCTTCCTTTCGAGCTCGTCGAAGACGACGGGGAACCCTTGGAAACACGCTGGCACTACCTCCAGATCAACCTGCTCGTGGAATCGATCGAGCAGGCTATGGAGGAACGGGGACGCAGCGACTACTTCGCCGGTGGCAACATGTTCGTGTACTACTCCGAGGAGCAGGCAAGGGAGGTTGCGGAGGACGTCAAGGCCGGCATCAATGATCCTCGCCATTACCGGGGTCCGGACGTGTTCTACGTTGGGGGCGTGGACGGTCCGACGGAGAGGAAATACTGGGTGGTATGGGAAGAGGCGGGTCGCTATCCCGACTTGATCGTAGAGTTGCTGTCCCCCTCGACAGCCAAGATCGATCGCACCGTCAAGAAAGATCTCTATGCCCGGACGTTCCGCACGTCGGAGTACTTCTACCACGACCCCGACAAGGTGAGGCTGGAAGGCTTCCGCTTGGCCGGCTCGTCGTATCAGCCGATCGCGCTCAATGCTCGAGGGCGTTTCTGGAGCGAACGTCTCGGCTTGGAGCTCGGTCTCTGGCAGGGCGTCTACCGGCGGCACAGGGCTACGTGGGTACGTCTCTTCCATCCGGACGGCCGACTGGTGCCGACCGCGAAGGAGAGTGCCGACGCCGAGCGCCAGCAAGCCAAAGCCGAGCACCGGCGCGCCGAAGCCGAGCGCCAGCGCGCCGACGCCGCCGAGGCCGAGTTGGCGCGTCTGCGGGCCCGGCTCGGCGAGGGCTCCTAGAGCCGCAGGTCCCGCCGCACCTGGCCGTACTCCAGATCGAGCACCAGCACCCGGCCGCGGTCGTCCGCCAGGGTGAGGGTCTGCGGCGTGAGGTGGAGGGTGACGCGCGTCGCCCGTTCGAGGACGACCTCCGCCCGCACGCCGCCGCTCGGGCAATGGTGGAGGTGGATCACGAATCCGGCTTTGGAGTGCACGGGGAAGGCGATCCAATCCCCGGCGACGGCGGGCGGGCCCGGCCGGGAGCCCGCGGGCAAGAGGTCGGCGGGCGGTTCGACGAGCCGGCCTTCGGGCGAGATCCCCAGATGCCGGGAGCGCAACGGCGGGCCGGGCGGCACGGTTTCGCGGTGCCGCAGGGTGAGGCTGGGCAGCTCGTAGGTCCAGACCTCAAGCTCGTGGGAGGCCACCAGCAGCGAGCAGTGAGTGGCGGAGCGGGCGATCGCGAGGGCCGGGCCGGGCAGGGGCGTGGCCCAGACGCCGTCGAAGCCGCCGGCGGTGGTCTCGATCGCCGACAGGCCGTTCGGCTCGGCCACGAACCAGAGGCCGCCGTCGAAATCCGGGGCAAAACTTTCGAGGCGGGCGTCGCACCAGTCCTCGGCCGTGCGGCTGACGAAGTCGATCTTCGTCACGCGCCAGACCTCGCCCCGCCTGGCCAGGGCCAGGGCGCGGTCGCCGTGATCGGAGACGGCGAGCCGGTGAGCCGGCGGATCGAATTCGGCCACCGCCCGGCCGTCGCGCGAGAGCAGGCGCACTCCCGCCTCGCCCAGGGCGACGACGGTGAGGCCATTGGGGAGGAAGGCGGCATCGTGCGCCGGCATGGTGCCGGCATCGCGGCCGGTGATCTCCACCCGCCAGAGACCCGGGCGCGAGATCCAGGGCTCTCGCGGCGGCAGAGGGAGAGCGGGCGCATCGGCCTTGAGGGCGGCGTCGCCGGCGAAGGTCACGAGCTGGCGCAACTCGGCGGGCTCCAGCCGGGCGCCGAGCCGGCCGGAGTCGCGGGCGAGGGCTCGCACCGCGGCCCGCGCCAGAGACTGGGCCGCCGGCGTGCGCGGCCCCCGGCGGAGAGTGTCGGCGAAGCTCAGGCGGGCCGCCGCCCCCTCGGCGCGCCAGCTCTCCAGGAGGGCCAGCGAGGCGTCCCGGACCTTCCCGAAGGGCTCCGGCGCCAGGGCCACCTTGCGGGCCAGCATGCGGCCGGCGGGGGGGCCTCCCTGTTCGATGGCGCGGTCCATCCAGGTGAGGGCCCGGTGGCGCTCGGTCTCCAGCGGCCAGAGGGCGTCCACGGCGGCGGCGTAGTCGCCCGCCCGGGCGAGCTCCTGGGCCCAGAGCCGGCGGAGCTCGCGGGCCTCCTCCGGCTGGCGGCTCCGTTCGAGGCGAGTCACGGCGTCGGCGAAGGCGCCGGTGCGCCGGGCGAGGCGCAGGGCCCGCTCGCGGTCGCCGGCCAGGAACCACTGCCGCACCACCAGTCCCGGCGGGAGGTCGCGGGCCTCGGCCATCTCGGCGGCGAGGCGGAAGCGGCCGTGCCGCTCCAGGAAGCCCACCGCCTCTTCATGCGCGTGGAGGACCTCGGCGAGCAGGTAGGCGGCCTCCTCGATCCGTTCCTGCGCTTCCAGGCGCTGGAAGGCCTCGCGGTAAAGGCGGCGCAGCTCGCCGTACACCTCGGGGGAGATACCGGAGGAGGACCACGGACGCGACCGCTCGGGGCGGATGCGCAGCTCGGCGCGCGGCGACAGGGGGCGCAACGGCAGCCGCCGGGGACCGGCCTCGGCAGGCACCGCCAGGGGCACGGCGTGATGCAGGGCGTTGTCGAAGTCGCCACTCTCGAACATCTCCATCAGCCGGTTGAGGTAGGCCGCGTGGTGGCGGCTGACCGCCCGCGAGAAGCGCGAGGCCAGGGTCGTGCGGCCGGTGAGCCGGTGGAAAGCGGCGGCGAACCGTCCTCCGGTCCCCGTGTTCTCACGGTGGTGGACCGGCTCCGGGAGGGGGTCGCGGACGGGCGGAGCCGACGGGGGGAGGACCGGTTCGGCCGGCTCGACCTCCACGGCGGGGCTCGCCGGCCACGACGGGGCCGGCCCGGCGGATGAAGCCCCAAGACGCAACAGGCGGACGCAGTCGGCCTCGTCCGGCAGGTCGAGGAGGGCTTGGGCCGCGATCCCGGAGCCGGTGCGGACGGCGACTCCCACCCGTCGCTCGCCCGGGGTGAGGTCGTCCCAGACCTGGAGCCGGGAGGCGCCCGGCAGGGTGGGCGGAGAGCCGATGCGCGGCGGACCGATCATCCACACTTCCGCCACGTCGGCCACCGCCTCCAGTCGCTGGCGCCAGGCCGCGAGCTGCTCACCGCCGGCTTCGTGCGGAGTGCGGGAGCCCAGCAGGCGGCCGAGGTCCTCGGCCGTCGTTCCGGAGGCCGGCGCCTCCCCGGGCTCCTGCAGCACCCCCCAGGCGAAGCCGAGCCCGGCCGTCGCGGCCCGGCGGGCCAGGGCGATCCACGCGGCGACCTGCGCCACTCGCGGCGAGCCGAGCTGGCCGGGGCCGGAGTCGAAGACGGCCAGCGACAGCCGCCCGGGCCCCGCTTCGGGCGGAGTCAGGAGGGCCGAGATCCGCTCCACGAGCGGCGTCAGCGCGGCGGCGACGTCGCCGGGCAGCGCGCCGGAGTCCGGCGCCGGGAGCGGACCGGGACATTCCATGCGGTGGCACGACCCTCCAGACTGAGAAGAATTTCAGCCCATAAGAGTAGTGCGAAACGGAGCGCTACGGAAGACTTTTCTTCATCCTCGCTGGGACCCGGTTGGAGCCGTCTTGCTGTTCTCCCTCTTCTCCCGGGGAGGGGGGCGGGAGGGGGCGGGAGAAGAGGGCCGGGGTGATGAGGGTCTTGGGAGGGGGGCGTTTCGTCGGGGCGAGGCCCCCTACCCCCGCAGCGAGAACGGCTGCGGCAACAGCTCCGCCAGCGTCGATTCCACGCGCTCCCCCTGCAGGTTGACCATCAGGATGGGGAGGTCGCCGGCGAACTCGGCGAGGGTCTGGCGGCAGAGGCCGCAGGGTGTGGCGGGGGGGCTCATGTCGGCGATCACGGCAACGGCCTGGGGGCGGCGCAGGCCCGTCGAGGCCGCGGCGGCGATGGCGTTGCGCTCGGCGCAGATGCCGAGGGCCGGGAGGCAGTTCTCGACATTGGCCGCGGCGTGGATGGAGCCGTCCTCCATCAGCACGGCGGCGCCGACGGCGAAGCGGCTGTAGGGCGCGTAGGCGTGGGCGCGGGCCGCGGCCGCGGCGGCGATCAGGGGCTCCCAATCCATGATCCGCGACTGTAACACGGAGGGTTGAGCCGGGGCGGTGATAGTATCTCTCGCCTTGATCGATTCGCCCTCCTCCCCCGTGCCGCCGCGCCCCGGCTTCCGCCGGGCGGTCTCGCGCTGGGAGATCGTCGGCTTCTCCGTCAACGACGTGATCGGCAGCGGCGTCTACCTGCTGCCGGCTGCGGCGGCCGGGTACCTCGGGTACCTGAGCGTCGGCGCGGTGGTGCTGGCCGGCTTCGCCGTTCTCCTGCTGGTGCTCTGCTTCGCGGAGGCGGGGAGCTACTTCGACCGCCCCGGCAGCGCCTATCTCTACACCCGGGAGGCGTTCGGCGAGCTGGTGGGGTTCGAGGTGGGGTGGATGACCTGGCTCGCCCGGGTCTCCTCCGTGGCCTCCCTCTCCGTGGGATTCGCCCGCGCCCTGGGCTACGTGTGGCCGGCGGCCAACCTGGGATATGGCCGGGCGCTCTCGATCTCGCTGCCCGTCCTGGCTCTCACCGCCATCAACGTCGTGGGGGTGAAGTCGGGGGTGCGCACGGCGGTCTTCCTGGCGATCACCAAGACGCTGCCGCTGCTGATCTTCATCGGCGCCGGCATCTTCTTCGCCTCGCCGAGCCTCGCCCGGTCCGTGCAGGCGACGAACCCCGGGCACCTGGGCGACGCGGTCCTCCTTCTCCTCTTCGCCTACGCCGGTTTCGAGAACACGGCCGCGCCGGCCGGAGAGTTCAAGAATCCGCGGCGGGACGTGCCCTTCGCGCTGATCGTCCAGATCGTCCTCGTCACCTTGATCTACACCGCCGTGCAGTGGGTGGCCCTCGGCACGCTGCCGGGTGTGGCGAGCTCCCAGACGCCGCTCGCCGACGCCGCCCAGCGCTTCCTCGGCCACGGCGGGGGGCTGCTGATGACCGTCGGCGGCGCCATCTCCATCCTGGGGACCAACAGCAACACCGTGCTCTCCGGACCGCGCTATCTCTGGGCCCTGGCGCGGGACGGCTTCGGCCCCCGCATCCTGACGGACCTCCATCCGAAGTACCGGACCCCCTGGATCGCCGTGCTGGCGCAGACGGCCATCGCCCTGCCGCTGGCCTTCACCGGCTCGTTCGAGGCGCTGGCCACCCTGTCGGCCGTGGCCCGGCTCGCCACCTACTTCGGCACGGCGCTCGCCGTGCCGGTGCTGCGCCACAAGCTCACGAAAGAGCCCGCCGTGCGCCTGCCCGGCGGATGGACGATCCCCATCGCCGCGGCGATCCTCTGCGTCGTCTTCGCGGCCAGCGCGGAGGTCAGGAACCTCATCGCCGGCGCCATCGCCCTAGCCGCCGGCGGGGTGATCTACGCTTTCCGGCGGCGTCCGGCTACCCCGGATACGGCGCCTTGAGAAGGTTCTTGGCGATGTCCCGGGCCGAGTCCGGCCCCTTGGCCGACCGCACCATCTTGTAGAAACGGACGGCCTCGTCGCGCTGGCCGAGGGCGTCGAGAGCCATGCCGCGGTAGAGGCGGCCCAGGGTCTTGTAGACGCTCTCCTCCCGGCCGTGCTGCGGCTGGCGCTCCAGGCGTTGCAACAGGTCCAGGGCCTCGGCGTACTGCCGGCGGCGCACGGCGTCGCGGGAGAGGAGGTAGAGGGCCTGCTCGGCCACATCGCCGCGGTAGCCGGGTTTCCCCTCGGCCTGCCGCTCCGCGACCTCCTGAAGCGTCCGGCGCGCCTCGTCCCACAGGTTCAGGCGGGCGAAGGAACGGCCCTCGTAGACGTGGAAGAGGGAGTTGTCGGGATAGCGGTCGCGCAGCAGGCGGGCGTAGTGGAGGGAGGTCGCGTAGTCGTCCTCGAACACGAAGTAGATCTGGAGCAGGGAGAACGCCGCCTCGGTGGAGACGAACTGCCCCTTCTCGGCGGCCTGGGAGAGCTCGGCGAGCCCCCGCTCGCGGCTCCCCTTCGGAAAAAAGCTGGTGAAGATCTTCAGGAACGGGTGCTGCTTGGGCACCACGTCCACCAGGTAGTCGAAGAGGCCGATGCCCAGCAGCAGGTCGGGGTTCTGCGGATCGCGCTTGCGGACCTCTTCGAGATAATGGAGCGCCTTCTGGCCGTCGCGGGCGGCCTTGAAATAGCGCTCGCGGTCGGCGTAGAGGCGGCCGCGCAGAGCGTGGGCACCGGCCTCGAAGAACATGCCGTCGAGGTCCTCCCGGTCCTTCTTCAGCCGGTGCTCGCAGCGGTCCAGGACCGTGTCCATGGCCTTCAAGAAGGCGTCGTCCCGCGACTCGTCGTAGATGTTGACCTGGATCTGCCACCAGGGCGAAAGGGCTTCGAGGAAGGGACCGACGGGATGCTCCGGATAGCGCTTCGAGATGCCGGCGAAGATGGCGTCGGCACCGTTGAAATCCATGTCGTAGAGGCGGTCGAGGCCGCGTTGGGCCTCGGCGCGGAACTCGGGGTCGTCGAGGATGGTCCGCGGCCGGGCGAGCGCCGGCACGGCGGCCAGGACGAGGAGGAGGAGCAGGAAGAGGGAGAGCTGTCGGGACCTGAAGCGCGCTGGATGGAATGACATGGGGATTCGGCCTCCGGTTCTGAGGCAAACAACGAGCGGGGGCGGAGGGGGTATTCCGATTACTCGAGGCTGTCGATCTCCGCCCAGAGCACGTCGAGGTCGAGCGTCAGCCCGGCGCAGCCCGGGATCTGCCGCAGGGTGCCGGTGCTGGCCCCCAGGACGTGGAGGTAGCGGCCCTGGGCGTCGAGATCGAGGATCTCCAGGCTGCGCAACTGCGGGTCGAGGAGGCAGTACCAGGACACCCCGAAGGCCGCGTAGTCCGCCAGCTTCTCCACCCGGTCGCCGGCCGTCGCGGGGTGTCGGCGAGACGATCTCGATGGCGATGTCGGGCGGAACGCGGATCAGACCGCGCGCCGGAGGCCGGCGGCCGCCCGGCAGATAGACCGTGACATCGGGTTTCCGCCTGAAGGGCCGCGCTAGGAGCCTGCGCGGCAGAAAAACCGAGGACAGGGACAGCAGGGACACCAGAGACAGCAGGGACGAAAAATCTCCGGTCTCGACCAGATTTTCATGTCCCTGATGTCCCTGTTGTCCTGCACCAACGCTGCCTGCGAGCCTTTCTACCGCGTACGCCCCAGGCGCGTCCGCGCACCCGCCGCGGCGGGCAGGGTGCGCCATCCGCCGCCGGACCGTTTACAATAGGTCCAGGTCTCGCCGATGAAACTCGCGCCCCGTGGCCGCACGGCCTTCGTCCACCCCCTGGCTGGGATCCTGCTCCTGGCGGTCGCCCTCTGCGCGGGGTGCCGGCCGGCGGCGGCTCCGGCCACCAGGCCCTCGTCCGGCTCCATTCAGCTCGGGGAGGGCGACCGCATCCTGGTTCTCGCCCCCCATCCGGACGACGAGGTGCTGGGAGCGGGGGGCGTGCTGCGGGAGGCGGTGCGGCGGGGGCTGCCCACGCGCGTCGTCTTCCTCACCAACGGCGACAGCAACGAGTGGTCGTTCCTCGCCTATCACAAGCGCCCGGTGATCCTGCCGCGAGCCGTCCTGGCCATGGGGACGATGCGACGGCAGGAGGCGCTGACGGCGACCGGGGCCCTGGGGGTCCGGGCGCGCGACGTCTCTTTTCTCGGTTATCCCGACTACGGCACCCTCGCCATCTGGCGCGACCACTGGGGAGCCCGGCCGCCGGACCGCGGCCGCCTCACCCGCGCCACGGCGGTCCCCTACCCCACCGCGTACCGGCCCGGAGCGCCGTTCAAGGGCGAGGAGATCCTCGCCGACCTCGAAGCCATCCTGCGCGAGTTCCGGCCGACCCGGATCTTCGTCTCCCACCCGGCCGATCAGCATCCGGATCACGCGGCCCTCTACCTCTTCACCCGCGTGGCCCTCTGGGATCTCGAGGGCAAGGTCTCGGCGACCGTCCATCCCTTCCTGGTGCACTATCCACGCTGGCCCGGAGAGAAGGGGTTTCACCCCGGCGAGGAGCTGGCGCCGCCGCCGAAGCTGCTGGCCGGCTTCCGCTGGCAGACCCGGGAGCTGACCGGCGAGGACGTCGACGCCAAGCGCCAAGCCCTCGCGGCCCACCACACCCAGTACGGCTACAGCGCCTCGCGCCTCCTCCCGTTCGTCCGCGCCAACGAGCTGTACGGCGACCTCGCCGTCCCGGCCCTGGTTCCCGGCGGCGACGCCATCCACCTCCAGGACATGACCGTGCGGATCGTGAAAGATCAGTTGGAGATCGCTGCGCACCTCGCGCAGCCCCTTTCAGAGAGATCCGCCGTGACCCTCTACGCCTTCGGTTACCGGCCGGACCGCCCCTTCGGCGCGATGCCGAAGCTGGCGATCCGCGTCGAGCCCCACGCCTGGCGGGTCCGGGACCAGGAGCGCCTTCTCCCCCGTGCCACCGTCTGGGCCAGCACCGGGGGGCAGCGCCTCGCGGCCCGCATCCCGCTCGCCGCGCTGGGTGATCCCCACCGGCTCTTCCTGCGCGCCCAGACCGGGACGCCACGCGCGTCGCTCGGGCAGACGCCGTGGTGGGTGCTGGAGGTGCGGGCGGGGACCGTGATGGCCCAGAGCGCCGCCGACGCACCGGCCCCCCAGCCCTAGATGAAATTCCCGGCCTCCTCCCCTCACCTGACATCCAGAGGGAGATGCTCCCTCGGGATTTTCAGCAGAGGGGGAACGCCTTGGTGGAGCTCGACGCCTTCGTCCGTTGCGAACCCATCCCGCTGCGCCTTGTACGGTTCTACAAGGAGCGGCCGGTGATCGAGGCCCCTGCCCCGTCCGCCGCCGGGGGCGACCTCGTTCGCCGCATCATGGCCGGCGACCGCGGCGCCGAGGCGGAGCTGGTCGAGCGGTTCGGCGAGGGCCTGGTCTTCCTGCTGCGCCGCTGGACGCGTGACCGCGCCACGGCCGAGGACCTCTATCAGGAGACCCTGCGCCTGGCCCTCGAGAAGATCCGCAAGGGTGAGGTGCGGGAGCCGGACAAGCTGGCGGGCTTCCTGCGGTCGCTGGCCAGGAACCTGGCGACTCATCACTACCGCCGGGGCTCGACCCGGGAGGACCGGGAGCGCGAGTTGGACGACACCACGACCGCCGTCCCCGGGGGGGACACGATGGAGCCTTTGACGCGCCTGCTCGCCGCCGAGAAGGCCGGGCTGGTCCGCCGCCTGATCGGCGAGCTGGCCTCGGACCGCGACCGGCAGGTGCTCTTTCGTTTCTATATCGCGGAGGAGGAGAAGGAGAGGATCTGCGCCGACCTGGGGCTCACCGGCCCGGAGTTCAACGTCGTGCTCTTCCGCGCGCGCCAACGCTACCGCAAGCTGTTCGAGGAGCGCCTGGGCGGGCGGGGACAGTGAGGCCGAGATGGATCACGAACAGATCGCAGAGCAGAACGTCGTCGAGCGCTATCTGATGGGGCGGCTGACGCCCGAGGAGGAGGAGCTCTTCGAGGAGCACCTTCTGGAGTGCCAGGACTGCCGCCGGCAGGTGGAGTGGGAGGAGGATCTACAGAATTCGCTCCACGCCGTGGCCGCGGATGCCGCGGACACCGCGGCGCGGGCCGCGATCGTCCGCGTGGGACTGCTCGCCTGGCTGGCCCGCCACCGCGCCGCCGGCTGGCTGCTGGCCGCGGCCGTCCTCCTCCTGCTGGCCTTCCCCATCCTGGGGATCACGGGGCTCCTCCGCGAGCAGGCGCGACTGAGAGGTCAGATCGCCCAGCTCCAGTCCGCCGTGGCCCGGCCCCGGCCGCAGCCCACTCCCCCACCGGCGCCTCCCGATCCGGAGCGCGGGAAGCTGGAGGCCGAGCTGCGCACCGAGCGCGATGCCCGTTCCCGTCTCGCCGAGCAGCTCGCCCGGCTGACGCAGCCGCAGGTCAACACTGCCATCTTCTCCCTGGGGCTCGTGCGCGGCGGCGAGGGCCCCGCCAACCGCATCGCCCTGCGGCGCGATCCCGAGTGGATCGTCCTCGCCGTGGAGCTGCCGGCCGAGGAGGCGCCCACCTACCGCGCCACCCTGGCCACGGCCGCCGGCCGTACCGTCTGGAAGGGCGAAGGGCTGAAGGCCGGAGCGGACGGCACCGTGGCCATCGCCCTCTACTCCACCCTCCTCGCGCCGGGTTCGTACAAGCTGCGGCTGGAGGCGGTGGATGCGAAGGGGCACGCCTCGCCGGCGGGGGAGATTGCGATTCAGGTGACGCGGTAGGCCCTCACCTGGAGGTGAGGGCCTCGGAGGCAGGTGGGTTTCCTGGGTTACAGGGTCCAGGACAGCCCGGCTGCGATCTCGCGGCCGGAGAGGTCGAGCTTGCCGAAGCCTTCGAAGTCCTTGTTGAGCTTGTCGTCGACGCGGGTCCACCGACCCTCGGCGAAGAGGTTGAGGCGGCGGGAGACCGGCACTTCCAGGCCGACCAGCCCGTAGTAGCCGAAGGCGGTGCCGTCCGACTTCAGGTCGGCCGAGAAGACCGGCCGGCTGGCCTGGTTGAAGTCGATGAAGTCGCCCGACTCCTTGAGCCGCCAGGGGTAGATGCCGCCGCCGACCCCGACGTAGGGCTGGACGGGAGCGCTGCGGGGGGCCAGGTGGAACAACAGGCCGGCGCTGACCGAGGCGATGTCCAGCGTCGTGTCATGCCGGATGCGGCCGCCGAAGTTGTCCGCGAAGTTGCGGTAGGCGTTGCTGGAGCTCCCCTCGTAGACCGAGCCCGAGAACATCAGGCTGATCGGGCCGTTCAGAGGCAGGATGTAGTCGAGGCCGAAGTTGGCGTTGTCGAAGTCGCTGGGGTCGGAGCCGGTGAAGTCGTTGCGGATCCCGTCCCAGTAATCGGACTTGCCGTCCGGACGGAACGAGCCCACGTGGATGCGGAACTCACCGTCCCGGTCCGACCCATAGTAGCTGTGGTGGCGGTACTGGGCGGAAGCCGGCAAGGCCGTGACGGCGAGAAGCCCGGACAGGGCGAAGAGGACGCGTGCGGTTCTGGCAATCATTTCTCTCTCCTTTTCATACCACGCCCAAATTCCGGAGCAACCTCGATGCCAGGTCTCCCACAGGACGCACGCATTCAAAGAAGGTCCCCGAAACGGCCTCGCCAGAGGACGTGACCAGCGCCGGAGAGGACGTTCTGTCGCTTTTTCTTGAGACTAACCTCTCCCTCTTCTCCCGGTGAGGGGGTGGGAGGGGGCGGGAGAAGAGGGCCGGGGTGATGAGGGTCCCCGGCCCCGGTGTAGCACCGGCCATACACCTGTCAGCCTCTCCGTCAGCCGGGGAACGTCCCCGTATCCCCCTTGCCGCAGAGGTTGCCCTGGTTGTTGTGGTAGGTGTGCGAGAACCCGGTCGTCGTGTCGGTCACCGTCAGGTCGTACTGCACGTCCGAGAGGGCGCCGTAGAAGACCCAGAACTTGCCGTTCAGGGTGCGGGCGTCGATCACCTTGACCACCAGCTCGACGTTGGTCGGATCGAAGAACCAGAACATGCCGCTCACGTCGGTGAGGGTCAGGGGGGTGCCGGCGCCGGTGTGGCCGTCGGGGGTATGCCAGGTGACGGTCGCCTGGAACCGGCCGCCGAACAGGCAGAGGCTACCCGCCGCGCACGCCTTGTCGGGGACGGCGGCCTCGACGCTGACGGGGGCGGACGCCGATCCGGTCGAGGGACCCGCGAAGGCGCTGACGTCGCCCAGGCCACAGAGGCTGCCCGGATCGTTGTGATAGGTCTTGCTGGCGCCGTTCTGGGTATCGGTGACGGTGATCCAGTACTCCACGTCGGAGAGACCGCCGTAGAAGGTCCAGAAGAAATTGTTCACGCCACGGCCGTCGATCATCTTGACGATCAGCTCGATGTTGGAGGCGTCGAAGAACCAGAACAGACCGGTCTGGTTCGACTGGGAAACGGCCGTGCCGTTGCCGGCCGTGTTGTTGGCACGCCAGCGGGCGGAGACGCGGAAGCGGTTCTGGAGGCAGAGGTTCGACGGTCCCGCCACGCAGGGTCCGGCGGCGAGGCCCTGGGTGGTGGCGCTCGCCTCGTTCGAGGCGGCCGAATTGCCGGCGGCGTTCTGGGCGATGACACGGAAGGTGTAGGGCGTGGTGGGATTGAGCCCGGTGACGGTGAAGGTCTGGGTGTTGGCCGGGATCACCGCCGTCAGCGCGAGGGCGCCATCCGGCGAGCTCCCCTGGAGGACGAACCCGGTCTCGTTGCTCGAGTTGTCCTGCCAGTCGAGGCGGATCGAGGTGGTGGAGACCGGGGTGACCGTGAGGCCCGACGGCGCGGCGGGCGGCTGGGCGGAGGTCGGCGTGGTGACTTGCACCTGGTTGGAGAAGGCCGACGCGGAATTGCCGTTGAGGGCCTCGACGCGGAAGGTGTAGGCGGTCCCCGGTTTCAGGCTGCTGACGACCGTCGTGGTGACGTTGGCGCCCAGGTTCGAGGCCGTCGTGAAATTGCCGTTGCCCTCCTTCTTCTGCACCCGGTAGGAGGTCTCGTTGGTGGCGTTGTCGGTCCAGGTCAGTTGGATCGAGGTGGGCGAGGTCGCGGTGGCCACCAGGCTGGTCGGCGTGGCCGGCGCGGTGGAAGGTGGCGGGTTCGCGCCGGCATAGAGGGTGAGGATGCCGGCGCGGTCGTCGTCGCCCAGTCGGGCGCCGCGCTCGTCGGCGTGGGCGTTGGCCCGCATGATGGCATCGTCCTCCGGGGAGCCCGGCACGCAGGGGCCGCTGGCGGAGTCGCCGCAGGAGTGGCCGAGGCCGAGGCTGTGACCGAGCTCGTGGGTGAAGACCTGCGCCGCCCGCGCCGGGGTGTTGAACCAGCAGCCGACGCCGTCGTTGGTGATGACGTCGCCCTCGGTGATCACGCCGACGCCGTTCGCACCCGGATGGGTCCAGCCGCCGCCGATGGCCAGGATGCCGCTGCCGCGGCCGGGGCTGATGCAGGTGAAGGCGCCCGGCATTTCGTTGTTGGGGTCTTCGAAGATGATGGCGTTGACGCCGTCGGGGTGGGTGAAGCCGGCGGTGGCGGTGGTCGTGCCGTCGTAGCGGTACTTGATGTTGGTGCCGGGATTGGTGTCCCAGGCCGCCAGGGCGCTCTGGAACTCGGAGACGCCGCCGTCGTCCAGGCCCGGCTGGCCGGAGTCCTGGCTGCGCCAGCCCACGGCCTGGTCGGCGTCGAACTGAAGCCAGCGCGACTTCACGCCTCCCAGATAGGTGAACTTCTCCTGGATGCGCCGCAGCTCGGATGCCGGCAGCGCGACGAAGTAGTCGGCAGACCGCTTCAGACCGGCCGCGCGGTCGGCGAGCCAGCCGGCGAAGCGCCCGGCGTCGCGGACGGAATCCCGCGCCGGCCCGGCGCCGGCGGTCACGTCCTGCATGTCGTGCAGATCGCGGACCGCCACCTTCTGGCCGGCCGCCGTCTGCACCTCGTGGAAGGCGCCGAGGGCCAGGTGGAGGGGGCCGTAGGTGCCGTCGGCCTGGGGGACGAGGAAGAGCAGGGCGCGCTCGCCGGTCTGCAGCGCGGGGGCGCCCCAGACCATCAGGTGCATGCCGCTGCCGTCGTCGCCGCCGATGACCCGCACCACCACCTCGCCGGCGGTGACCCGGCCCTTCACAGTGCGCTCGACCCGCACCCGGTACTCGGTGGCGGGGCTGCCGTGAGCGGGAGCGGAGCCGAGCACGGTGCCCTCGAGCACCAGGGGCGCCTGGTCGAACAGGTCCTCGTCGGTACCCACCACCACGGTCGTGGCCGTGGCCGGGAGGGCCGTCAAGGCCAGCAGGAGGATCATCAGGAGGGCGAGGCGCTTTGACATGAGTACAGCTCCTAGAGTTTTGAATCGGGGGGATGCCGCGGGACCATAATCCCACCATTATAAAGCCATCCGGTAAAAAACGGGGCGATTCGCTCGCCGGCAATGTCGGAAAATGGGCTCAGCCATCTGGGACTGGCTTACACTCCCTGGCCATGATCTCCCGGCCGTCTCCGGCTCCCGTCTGGCCGGCCCTGTTCGGTCTCCTGGCCCTATCTTCCGGCGCCCCCCCCGCGCTCGCCCAGCCGGTCCCCATCCCGGCCGCCGCGAAGCCGGCCGCCGCCGTCGAGCGGCTCAGCCACCTCGCCCGGCTCTGGGGGGCGGTGCGCTATCTCCACCCCTGGCTCGCCTACCAGGAGATCGACTGGGACGCGGCCCTCGTCCAGGCCATCCCCCGGGTGCGGGCCGCCCGGACGGCCGACCAGTACGCCGCCGCCGTGCAGACGATGCTCGGCGCGCTGGGCGATCCGGTCACCCGCGTGCGGTCCGTGCTCACGGGCGACCCCGGGGCCAGCCTGCCGCCGGACGACCGGGCCTCCCTCGTCCGGTGGATCGAGCCCGGCGTGCTCGCCCTCTACTGCCGGCCCAACGCCGCCAGGACCTATGAGGAGATGGCCGGCAAGCTGGCCGCCGCGCGCGCGGAGATCCCGCAGGCGAAGACGATGATCGTGGACCTCCGGGGAGCGGGCGGCTGGCCTTTCTACCCCCAGTACCTGCTGTCGGAGATCGAAGGCCTGCTCCCCGGCCGGCCGGCGACGGCTCCGCTCCAGCGCTACCTTCTCCACTCCGGCTATCGCAGCCAGTTGCCCGGCCGGCCAGGGAGCTACTCCTCCGGTTTCCTCACCCTCTTTCCCGAGAGCTTTGCCGCGGCGGCCGGGCCGGCGCCGCAGCGCATCGTCTTCCTGGTGAGCCCGGAGACCGTGATCCCGCCCCTGGTCGCGGCGCTCCAGGCCGCGGGCCAGGGCGCCATCGTGGCCGAGGGGAAGATCGGCGAGGAGGGGCTCGTCCGGCAGCGGACGGTCGCGCTCGGCGAGGGCTTCGAGGCCCTGGTACGGACGACGGAGGTCGTGCCGGCTCCGGGCTGGCCGGGCGTGCATGCGGATCTGGAGGTGGTGCCCGGCCAGCCCGGGAGCTCCGGAAAACCCGGGGAGGCCGACGCGGCCTTCGCGGCGGCCGTGAAGCTGGCCCACGACGGCTGGCCCGCGCCATCCCCTGCCATCCCCGAGCCTCTGCCGCAGCCCTCCGGGCGCCCCGACAAGCCCTACACGGAGATGACCGATCCGTCTATCGAGTACCGGTTGCTGGCCGTCTTCCGCCTCTGGAACGTCTTCCACTACTTCCATCCCTACATCGAGCTCGCCGGCGAGTGGGACGCCGTGCTGCCGGAATTCATCGCCCGCATGATCGCGGTGCGCGACGGCCGGGAGTACGCATTGGCCATGGCGGAGATGGCGGCACGCACCGGCGACGGCCACACCAGCCTCACCGGCAACCCGACGCTCGACCAGCTCTACGGTGAGGCCCCGTTGCCGCTCCTGATCCGTTGGATCGAGGGGGCCTGGGTGGTCACGGCCGTGAGCGACGATCCGGCCATCCGCAGCTCCGGCGGCGAGCCCGAGCCCGGCGAGGAGGACGAGAGTGAAGCGGCCGGCAAGGCCGGCGAATTCGTCGAGGTCGGCGACGTCGTGCTGAGCCTCGACGGCATCCCGGTGGCCACCCGGGAGGAGCTGCTGCGCCGCCACCTCGCCACCTCCACCGAGGCGGGGCTGCGGCGCAAGATCGCCGACCGGCTCCTCTCCGGCCCCCAGGGCTCCCAGATGGCGCTGGCCGTGCGGGGGCGGGACGGCCGGGTGAAGACGGTCCGGCTGCGGCGCGGGCCGTGGACCCCGAAGCCCATCGGCGAGACCGTCCGGATACTGGCCGGCAACCCCGGCGATATTGGCTATGTCGACCTCGGCCGGCTGACCCTCGGCGAGGTGGACGCGATGTTCGAACGGCTGAAGGGCACCCGGGGGATCGTCTTCGACATGCGCGGCTATCCCAATCTCACCGGCTGGCCGATCGCCGCCCGGCTCAACGTTCGCGGCGCCCGCTTCGGCGCGCTCTTCCGCCGGCCGCTGGTCTCAGGGCTGGGCGACGACGACGAGCAGACGGAGCAGACCAGCGTCTCCTTCGCGCAGCCGATCCCTGCCGCCGAAGCGCCGAAGTACATGGGCAAGACCGTGCTGCTGATCGACGAGCGGACGGTCAGCCAGTCCGAGCACCTGGGGCTCCTCTTCGAGGCGGCCAACGGCACGAAATTCGTCGGCACCCCGACGGCCGGAGCCAACGGCGACGTCACCTGGTTCACCCTGCCGGGGATCGCCTCCGTCCGCTTCAGCGGCCACGAGGTGCGCCACGCCGACGGCCGCCAGCTCCAGCGCATCGGCCTGGTGCCCGACGTCCTTGTAGCCCCCACCCTGCGGGGGATCCGCGACGGCAGGGACGAGGTGCTGGAGCGGGCGGTCGAGCTCCTCAAGCGGGAGCTTGCGGCGGCAGGATCACCCGCAGATCGCGCGGGCGCTTCCGGTACAGGAGCGGGGGCTTCATCCGACTGACCTCGCCGTCGAAGGCGACCGGGATCGCTCGCTTCTTCCGCACCTCGACCTTGAGCTCGGGCAGACGCCAGTCCTCGACCATCCGGGTCTGCTTGACGTCGCGCACCAGGCCGGCGAGCGCCAGGCCGATGAGGCCCAGGCGGCTGCGGCTGCGCGCGAGGTAGACATAGAGTTGGCCGCCGCCCTCCAGACGGTTGGGAGCGCCATGGGCCAGCAGGCTCATCTGATACTCGCTGGTGCCGACGAAGAGGACCTCGGTCCGCCGCTCGGCCTGCCAGTCGCCGGACGAGATCTTCAGCCGCAACGAGGAGAGCCGCGGCAGCAGCTTGAACGTGGCAATGGCCATCGCCATCCACTTGCCGTGCCTGGAGCGCCGCATCTCCTGATCGCGCGCCTGGACGATCGGCGGGTAGAACCCGAGCGACGAGTTGTTGAGGAAGATCTCGCCGTTGACCTCGCCGACGTCGAGAGCGCGGACCTCCCCCTCCGAAATCAGGCGGACGGCGGCCTCGAGATCGATGGGGATCTTCAGGTCCGTGGCGAAGTGGTTCAGCGTCCCGAGCGGCAGGACCCCCAGGGGAACCTCGCCGCCGGCCAGCACCGAGGCCACGCCGCGGACGGTGCCATCCCCGCCCCCGGCCACCACCGCCTCGGCCCCGGCCTTCACCGCCGCGCGCGCCGCGTCGACGATCTGCTCGCCGGCGAGGAGCCGGACGTCCGCCTCGGTTCCGGCCTTCTGGAACATCTCCCGCAAACCCTCGGCGGTCAGCCGTTTTTTCTTGACCGTGCCCGAGCCGCGATTCACCAGCACCGTGATCCCCATCTCTCTCCTCGCTTTCGGAAACTCGCCTGCGGCCGGGAACAAGCAATCGGCGGACCACGTTTAGAATTGCCGGATGCCGATCGCCGCGCTCCTCCTCCTGCTCTTCGCCGCCCAGGCCGCGAAGATCGCCGCCGCCGCGGGTCCCCCGTCCCCGGACCAGGTCCGCCACGAGTTCCTGGCCCGCCTGAACGAGGCGCGGGCGGCGGCGGGCGCCCGCCCCCTCTCCCTGGCCGAGCCCCTGAACCGGGTGGCGCAGCAGAACGCCGAAGAGGTGCGGGACGCGGGCGGCGTCCACTATGACGAGAAATCCATCCCCAGGATCCAGCAGCGGCTGCGCAAGACGGGCTACGTGGCCCACGGCTGGCACCAGGAGTTCGCGGCGGCGCCGGGCGACGCCGGCGAGGTGCTGGCCTGGGTCAAGAGCGGTCTCCCCGAAACCTTCCACGCCCTGCTCGATCCCGACTACCGGGAGCTGGGGGTGGGCGTCAGCGACCTCAGGGGGTCCCCCCTCTACACCTTCTTCCTGGCCTGGCGCGAGAGCGAGTCGTTCGCCCGCGAGACCGCCGGCCTCGGCGACCTGGAGCGGGTGCGCGCGGAGATGCTCGTCCGGGTCAACGCCGAGCGGGCCGCGGCCGGCCTCCCCCCGCTGCTCCGCGATGCGCGGCTCGACGAGGCCGCCCAGCGCCACGCCGAGGACATGCTGGTGCGCTCCTACTACGATCACATCTCGCCGGACGGGACCAGCCCCAAGACCCGGACGCTCAAGAGCGGCTACACCGGCCGCATCGTGGGCGAGAACATCGCCCGCGGTCCCGTGGCCGTCCGGGAGGTGATGGACAACTGGATGGGGAGCACCGGCCACCGGCACAACCTCCTCCTCCCCGGCTTCACCCACTTAGGGATCGGCGTCGTCGTCGGGCGCAACGCGGCCATGGGCGATACCGTGATCTGGGTGCAGGACTTCGGCAGCCCGGCAGGGCCGTGAAGCGGGAGCCCAAACCGTCACCCCCGCCCCTGCAGCGCGCATCCGCGCTGCCAGGGGCGGGGGGTGAAATCACCGGCGGGTCTCGTGGATCTGCTCGACCTCGATGCTGACGGCCTCTTCCCTGAGGCCGGAGGCCGTGTAGACCGCAGTCACCGTCAGCGGCACGCTGCTGACGATCTCCAGGAAGCCGATGGTGAGCGGGCCGTTCAAGGTCACCGGCTGTTTGAGCAGCTCGGCGAGCCGGCAGCAGTCGTCCATCGTCGCCGTTTGTGGAGACAGCGTGATCTTGTCCCGGGCCATCGCCTTGCCCAAGCGAGGCTCGCGGCCGATGGGCTCACCTCTCAGGACCACGGGCGTGACGTACTTCTCGATCACCGCGTCGGAGCAGTAGCCGTTGTAGACGTTGATCTCCGTGGCATAGCGGCCGGGCCGAACCGGGCTGCAGCAGTCTTCTTTCTCCTGCTCGCTGACGCCGCAGACGAACTTGGCCACGTAGTGATAGCGGCATTTCGGGATGGTGATCTTCGTGGGCTTCCTCGCCACCACGACGTGATCCATCACGACGTCGAGCGAGCCCGTGAAGACCTGGTCGCGCAGCGAGCACGTTTCGCCATGGCGCTCGAAGACGACGTCGAAGGTCAGGGTATGGGGGACCCTCGGGTCCAGGGGGCCGTAACCGGCGGCCGGAGTGATCGCGGTCACGAACGGGGTGATCGCGCCCGACGGCACGAGGCTGACGTTGTGGATCTGAATGGCCGTGGTCAGCGCAGCGAGGATCGCGTTGGCGACGGCCGACGGGTCGACGCCGAGCGTCAGCGAGCCGCCGGTGGCCGTGGTGATGTCGGTGGCCTGGTTGGAAAGGCCGTTGCTGGGGCACCCGGGGTAGCCATCCGTGCTGGCGCCATCCAGACCGGTGCTGCTGAAGCCGCTGTTGACCGAGATGGCGAGAACGGCGATGCCCTTGGGCTGAGCCGGCGTGGTCACGGACGTGAGGTCGGCGATCACCGTGGCGCGGGTGATGTCGAACAAGCCGCCCCAAACGGCCTTGCAGATCGGCTCATGGCTCGGAGCATCTCCGAACCAGACGATGAACTTCAGGGCTCCCGGGCGCCATCCCGCCACGGTCTTGACCTCGTGCAGAGCGAACAGCGCGGCCTCCGGAAGGTCGCCGCCATCGTTGGCCGACCAGGCGTTGATGGCGCTGATCACGGCCGGCTTGCTGGCGGTGATGACCTGCTGATTCTGGAAGTGGCTGGGGTCGCCAAAGTCGTGATAGTTGCCGACGCCGAACTGGATGTCGAGGCCCGTCCCCGCCAGGGCGTTCAGGATCGAGGTTGCCCCCCCTTGCACGTTGCCGATCGCGAGGTTCATGCTGAAGGTGTTGTCGGCCAGGAAGTAGACGTCGATCTTCTCGGCGATCGGCTGGGCCGGGATCGTGACCGTGACCGTCTCCCGGAAGCCGCATTCGGAGAGGTGGACGTCGTTGACCCTGGGGTTGATGGAAACGCGCCTGGCGAGCAGCGCCTCCGACAGCTCGACCTTGTGCTCGGCGACGGGGAAGAAGGCCCGGCCTTCCGCCGCCGACAGCTTAGCCAAGTCGACCGGCTTGCCTGCCGCGTCCAGCACGACCGTCGATTGAGGACCGTTGGGCTCGCCGGCGGGCCGGACGACGAACCGGTAGATGGACTCCTTGGAGGAGGGAACGGTGTCGGTCGTCTCGTGCACGATCTCCGCCTTCTTCCCTTCCCACTGCTTGGACAGCGACGCGAGGGCGCTCTCGCGCAGCGCGTCAATGTTTCCCTGTGCCATGGTTTTCTCCTTGCCAGCGGTTTCGTAGAGCTCGGTCCATCCGCGCCTGCTTCAATCCGCTGCGCACAAGGGTCTTCGCGGTCCGCGCCGGCTTTCTGACAAAGCCCCTGCCTGCCGCTCTCGCCAACTCGTGGCCAATGACATGGCATACGCGGCACTGAGCACATCAAATGCCACAACGGACACTCTCTTTACTGCAAAGGACATGTCACACGCGGTATTTGACAGACCCTTTGCCACAAGCGGCACACCATTCGCCGCGCCTTCCACGCCATCTGCCACGACATGTCCGTCCCGCGCCTGCTCCTCTCCACTTCTTCCCGCAACTGCCCCTGCCCGAGAGACACGCGCCGCTCTACCTGCGGCGATCGCTCCTCCATTTGCCACCTCATGAGGTCCAAATGACGCGAAGTCCGGACTGATTGCCGCATCGTCCCGGCCCTGCAAGCCGTGGGACGAGGAAAGCGAGCCCTGAAGACGGGCACGCATCTCAAAGAGAGGAGCACATGCCGCAAGGTATACGTCCTGCGAGCCATGGGACACTCACGTCGTGGCAAATTGCCGGGCCGCCGTTCAACGGGACGGACCCATCGCCGCGTCGTCGAGGGCAATTGCCGCGATGACGACTCTCGTTGTGGCAGATGGAGGATCAAATGCCGCGAGGAACACGGCGGCCGGCTCAGCGGGATCTGCGACTGGATTGGCCGTCCGTCGCGCCGTGGCGTCAAGGTGTATCCTTCCCCTTGGGAGCCGCAGCTCCCGCGTTGTCTCGTCTGAGTGCCTTCCTGAGGAGAGATGCCATGCGAACGAGGGATTTTCAGTTTGCCATCGCCGTGCTTCTCGTAGTGACCGCGGGCTGCAAGGCTCGCGAGCCAGAAGGCCAGCAACCCAATCCCGCGAGCACCACGCCGGCACCTGTCACGGCGCCGCCAGTCACCACCACGACCACTCCTCCTCCGCCTGCGACCGCCGCGCCGCCGCCGGCCACCACGCCGGCTCCGCAGGCCGGTACGGCGTCTCCCGCCGCAGCGGCTCCGGCCGGGGCCCTGGCCAGCCAGCAGACCAACTGGCCGGGGATCGTCGCCGACGTCACCGAGTTCCGCCGCAAGGGCTCGACCCTGACGGCGCGCGTGGTCCTGCGCAACCAGGCGGGCGCCGAGGCCGAGCCCGACATCCACTATGGCGAGGTGTATGTAATGGACGCCGCGGCCGGCAAGAAGTACGAGCCCCTCAAGGACGAGAAGGGCACCTACATCGCCGCTCTCCGTTCGGGCTACTCCGACCGGTGGTACCAGAGGCTGGCGCCGGGGGCCACCTACACGATCTGGGTGAAGTTCCCGGCACCTCCCCCGGACGTCAAGACGGTGACCCTGCAGCTCCCGGGCATGCCGCCCTTCGAAGACCTGGCGATTCAGGATTCGTGATGTTTCGCGATCGGTTGGCAGGTGCCCTGTTGGTGCTGGCGTGCGCGCCGGCGCTCGCCGCGGAGCCGCCCTATGCCGGGCCGTGGGACCCGGCGACGGAGGCCGCGGCCGAAGCGGCGGTCGTCCGGATGGGTGCCGTGCGCGCGCTCGAAATCCGGCCGCAGGTGTTGAAGATCGTCGGCCTCGCGGTCGGCATCTCCAGCGGGGGCAGCGGGATCGTGGCCACGGTCCAAGAGGTCCACCAGGCGATGCAGGCCCTCGGCGCCACCGAGTCGGCACTCGAAGTGAAGGTGGAGCTCCCGGCGGACGTCCTCTTCGATTTCGACAAGGCGGACGTGCGACCCGACGCCGCGCAGGCGCTCGGCCGGCTCGCCACGGTGATTCGCGGCTACCCCACGGGCCGGGTCGCGATCGAGGGGCACACCGACGCCAAAGGGAACGACGCCTACAACCAGAAGTTGTCGGAGCGCCGGGCGGAGTCGGTGAAGAGCTGGCTGGTCGAGAGGGAAAAGATCGCGGCAGACCGGATCACCACCCGCGGCGCCGGCAAGAGCCGGCCGGTGGCGGACAACTCGACCGAAGCCGGCCGTCAGAAGAACCGCCGCGTCGAGGTGGTGATCCAGAAATCTCGTTGAAGGCGGCGGCGGCGACGGCCTATTCGAAGTTGGGTGATCTCTACTTGGCGTGTGCTCCCTTATTCAGCAGCCCAGTGAACAAGCAGTCAGGGACCGCCGCGGCCGCGTCGAGGCCGAGCACATCTCTCCGGCCCCCGCGCGCGCTCAATCGCCGCTTCTGTCAGAGCTCTCTGCGCTTCGCTGCTCTGTCTAATTGCTCAGCCGGGCAGGAGCATGTCCCGTCGTCGTTATAGACACAAGTCCTGCAAACACACATCGGCCCTATCTCGGGCACACATATGTCAAAGCCAACGACCTTGTAGGTTGTATGTCGCGGTCTGGCCGGACGAGACTCCGGTGTGGAAACGTTGAGAGAGAAAACAGCCCCTAGTACGAAGATCAAGCTCACGAGGTTCTTCATTATCGCCCCTCCCCGGGTGCTCGCAGGTGGTGATGGATGTTCTTCAGAATCTACGCATGGGCATGAGTATGATGGCGGATCCGTGGGTTGTCAAGCCAACCCTCGGCTCCGAACCTCACCGTTTCGGCGCCTTCATATCCCGACCGTTCTGATGCAGGACGACGGCCACGACCTTGCCGGCCGGGTCGCGCTCGAAGGTCAACGTGGCCGTGACGACGTCGTAGTCGAACCGGTCCTTGCCAACGCTGAATACGGGATACGCCGGTTGCCCGGTGAGCGTCACCAGGAGCACCTCGGGCGTCGCACGCACCGTGATCGTGGCGCCGGGCTGGAACTGGCCGAAGTCATACTCCCCAGCATACTCCGCGAGCGCGGCAGCGTTGGGAAACTCGACGTGCGGCGCCGGAACGGTGTCGCGGGAGGCAGAAATGTCGCGGCCGTTCTGGTGCAGCGTCAAGCCGGCGACCTTGCCCGCCGCGTTGCGATGAAAGCTGAGCTGCGCGTCCACGGCCTTGTAGAAGAACTCGTCCTTCGCGCTGGCGAAGACCGGGAGAAAAGGCTGACCGGTGAGCCGCGCAACCAGACCATCGCCGCGGCGAATCAGTGTGAAGCGCGCCGACTTGTCGATGGGATAGACGCCCACGTATTCATCCAGCACCGCGGCCGGCAGCGTGACCTCCGAGCGGATCACGGGCTGCCGTCCCTTCGCTTCCCACGCCGCGAGCCACGCCGCCGGGTTCGCCGCCGCGTTGCTCGCCAGCACCACGACGGCGCGGCCGCTGGCCGGACGAACGGAGATCATGCTGCGGAAGCCTCCGGTCCCGCCGTCGTGCGAATAGCTCTCCTCGCCGTTGGCCTTGGCGTGGATGAGCCCGAGACCGATCTTGCCGCCCACCGCCGGCATGTCGGCGTGGTCGCCGGCGAGCAGGGGCCAGACGTTGCCCAGCGGGCCCTTGGGCCCCGCGAGCAGCGCGTCCGCGAGCTTGCTCATGTCGGCGAGAGAAGAGCGCAGCGCACCCGCTCCCGCGACGGCCATGAACGTCCACGGGTGCGCCCGCTTTTCGCCGTCCCAGGGCTCCGCGAAACGTGACTGCTGCGCGGGCGAGAGCTCCTGGACCGTGTCGACCATGCCGAGCGGGCGGGTGATCTTCTCCTGGATCAAAGCGGCCCACGGCTTGCCGTAGGCCGTCTCGAGAACGACGCCGAGGATACCGAAACCGAGGTTCGAGTACTCGGGCGTGCAGGGCGGTTTGGCTGCCAGCTTCGCACTGGCCAGATACTCGAACATCGCCTTCTTGTCATACTGCGCGTAGGGGTCGTCGCCGCCGGTGTTCATCATGTTGTCGGGGAGCCGCGGCAGGCAGGAGGTATGAGTCGCCAGTTGCTTGAGCGTCACGGCGCCGGTGTCGGGATGATTGAGCTTCACGGGCAGCCGCTGGGCCAGCGTATCGTCGAGGCCGAGCTTACCCTCTCTGACGGCATCGGCGAGCAGGATACCGGTGAAGACCTTGGTGATGGAGCCGATCTCGAAGAGCACCTCCTGGGGTGGGACCGCGGCATGTCCCGCCGCGAACGGCTGGCCGGAGATCGCAAACGTCCACCGGCCCTCGCGCTTCTCCGCCGTCGCGACCGCCCCGTGGCCAAGACTCGCGGCCCACCCGGACGCCTGCTCGCCGAGCGGCGGCAGCTCGGCCGCGCCGAGCGTCGTGCCCAAAGGCAGGAGCAGAACAGAGAAAAGCAATCGTATGAGCATGGAACCTCCGGCATTGAGCCGCACCACGATGTTAGCCAGGAAAAGTGTCACGCTATCATGGTTTCCATCCGGCGGGAGGACCCCGTGGCACGTGCCACTCTGAGGGGAAGTGGCACGACGGAGTATTCTGCGGCATCATAGGGAGCTATGAAAGAGCCTCCTGCTTCGACCAAGGTTTCCGTCGGGCCCCAAGCCGCCTCGTGATCCCTTCCGAGATCCGCCGCCAGTTGGGGATCGCTCCCGGAGACGTCCTCATCGCCATCGTCGAGGATGACCGCCTCGTGCTCAAGAAGCGTGAAGCCGTGCTCCAGCGGCGCCGGCGCTTCGCGCACATCCCCGCCGGACCGCCGACCGGATCTGGCTCGACCTTGGGCTACCCATCGAGATCCGCGCCGTGAGGGGATCTCACCAGCACGTCCCCGTCCTGATCGCCGGCGGCGGCTCGGTCGGTCTGTCGGCGGCCCTTTTCCTGGCCCATCATGGCGTACCGGCCCTGGCCGTCGAGCGCCGCGCGGCTCTCTCGATCCATCCGCGGGCGCTCGGCGTCGGCGTCCGCACGGTCGAGATCTTCCGGGAGCTGGGCATCGACGACCCGGTGCGCGCGGCCGGCGGACACCTGGCGGCCGGCCTCAGGCGGATCTCGGTGAAGACCCTGGCCAGCGCCGACTGGACCACTCTCTCGCCGGGAGCTTCGGGACCTTCGGGACCTTCCCATAGGACGACGGACCCCAGCGCGAGCTTGAGCCCGGTCGAGGGCGGTCGCTGCAGCCAGGATCTGCTCGACGAGATCCTGCTCCGCGCCGCCCGTGGGCGCGGGGCCGAGGTCCGTTTCGGCACCGAGGTGATCGCCGTCGAGCAGGACGCGGACGGCGTGACGGCGACACTGGCCGAGCGGGACGGCGACCGGCGTTCAACCCTCCGGGCCGACTACCTCATCGTCGCCGACGGCTCCGGCGGCCTCCTCCGCGAGGCTCTCGGCGTGCCCGCCACCGGGCCGGGCCCGCTCGGCGGGCCGATCGTCAACATCCTCTTCCGGGCGGACCTGCGCGGCGTCACCCAGGGCCACGAGCTCCTCCTCTGCGTCATCGAAAACGCCGAGCTGCGGCCGGGATTGTTGATGGCCATCGACGGCCGCGACCGCTGGGTCCTCCACGTCCCCTACGATCCGGCGCGCGGCGAGACGGCGGCAGACTTCACTCCCGAGCGCTGCCGCGAGTTGGTGGCGCGCGCCGCGATCGGCGTGCCGGACCTGCCGGTGGAGATCCTCAGCGTCCTCCCCTGGCGCGTCGCCGCCCGCCTCGCTGACCGCTTCCGCGAGGGGCGGGCCTTCCTGGCCGGGGACGCGGCCCACGTGGTGCCGCCACTGGGAGGCTTCGGCCTGAACACGGGGATCGCCGACGCGCACAACCTGGCCTGGAAGCTGGCGATGGCGCTCCGCCACCAAGCCGGCTCAGCGCTGCTCGACAGCTACGACGCCGAACGCCGGCCCGTCGCGCGCTTCGCCATGGAGCAGGCACTGCTGCGCCTGGAGCGTCCGGACCTCCACTGGGACCCATCCCGCACCGGCGAACGAGAACGGCTGGGCATCGCCAACGACGCCGTGGTCCACCTCGGCTACCGCTACGACTCCTCCGCCGTCTGCGGCGCGCAACCGGCGCCTTCGCTCCACGAGCTCGCACGGGATCTCGACGGCACCCCCGGCTCGCGCGTGCCGCACGCCTGGCTGGAGCGGGCTGGCCGGCGCCTTTCGACCCTCGACCTCGCCGGTCCCGGTTTTGCCCTCCTCGCCGGTGCGGCCGCCGAGGACTGGTGCGCCTCTGCTCGCGCCGTTGCGACCCGCCTGGGCCTCGACGTGAAAGCCTTCCGGATCGCCGCCGACGGCGACGCGATCGATCCGGAAGGCACGTGGTCCCGCACCGCAGGCGTCGGGGATCGTGGCGCCCTCCTGGTAAGGCCGGACGGTTTCGTCGCTTGGCGCACCCAGGAGCCTGCGGCGGTCGCCGAGGCGGTGCTGGAAGGCGTGCTGCGCGGAGTCTGCTGAGCCCGGCCGGTGAAAGGTTTCCGGCGTGGCGGGAAGGTCTTCAGCGCCGCCGAGAAGGTTCTCCAGGCCGCTGAGAAGGTTCCCGGCTGCCGAAAAAGTTCTCCAGGCTCCGGAGAAGGTTTCCCAGGCGGCGGGAAACTTTTTCAGGCCGCTGAGAAGGTTCTCAGCCGGCTGGGAAGGTTTCCCGGTCGCCGAAAAAGTTCTTCAGGCTTCGGAGAAGGTTTCCCGCGCGGCGGGAAAGTTTCTCAGGCCGCGGAGAAGGTTCTCAGCCGGCCGGGAAGGTTTCTCGGAGCGCGGAAAAGTTTTCCAGATCACGGAGAAGGTTTTCACGGCGTACGAAAAAGTCTCCAGGCCCTGGGAAAGTTTCCCGGAGCCGCGAGAAGCTCTCCTCACCGCGTGAAGAACCTCTCGGCCCGGAAAGAAGGTCCTCGGCCGAAGGAGGAGAGGGCCCAGCCACGCGAGAAGCGGCCATGGCCGGAGGACTACTTCTCGGTCCCCGACTTGAACGTCCCTTTCGCCTTGGCTACCGGCAGCAGGGTCGGATAGAACTGCACGAACGTCTCGTCGACGGCGCCATTGCTGGAATGGCACTTCTGGCAGACCGAGTCGGCCGCCAGCGGCTTGGCGGTCGTCTCGGGGCCGTTGAAACCGAAGAACGCCCACTTGGTGGCCGGGAATCGCGCTTCGTCCTTCAGGTGGATCTCGACCCCGGCCAGTCTATCCTGGAAACGCCCGCCCTTGTTGATTGATCCTTTGCTCGCCGAGTAGCGCACCTCGAGCGCCATTATGGTCTTGTCGGGCCAGGTGCCGGTGGCAAGAAAGGCCTTGTAGGCCTGGGGCGTGACGAAGACGTTGTCGAAGTCCTCATCCTCCTGCTTCGCGATCGGCGCGCCGTAGGTCATTCCCAGCCCCGAGCTGAGATAGATCCATTCCCGATAATTCTCCGGCTTTATGAGCTCGCCATCCTTCGTGTATTGCGGCACGTTGGGCGGCGCCTCCTGGGCGAGCAGGCTCACACTCAACAGTACCAGGGCAATCAAGAGCTTGGCTTTCATGGTGTGTGCTCCCTATTCAGCAGCCCAGTGAACAACGTCTACAACGAGAACGCGTGAATCTCGGAAAGGCTTCACGATTCGAACCTCTTGACCCAGGAAACCTCCGAGCCGCCGTCGTACGAGATAACCTCTTCGATGCCGTGCTCCCGCATCACACCGAGGTGAACGCAGTCCCGGGCGGACAGGATCGGATGATTCTCAAGAAGCCTGCAGCATACATGAAGATGTTGGTGTCGATCAGGATCATGAGTAGCGCCCGGCGACCGACTCCTCAATCATGGTCTCCACGGGACCGACCGGGGCGTTAAGCGACTTGAGCACCTCCAAGGCTTCACGGGGGCCGAAGGCAGCTCCCCAGAGCGCCTCGTCGGCCCTCTCTCGGAGGTGACGTCGCGCCCACTCGGCGAGCGGCAGGCGCGACTGGCGCGCGGCGGCCTGAAAGTGAGAGCACTCCTGCTCGCTGACGGGAATCTGAAGACGCTTGATTATACTCATAAGCATGAGTATAGTCGCGTGTCCGTGGGGTGTCAAGCCGACGCCGAGGATACCGAAACCGAGATTGGAGTAACTCGGGTGTGCAGGGCGGTTCAACGTTCCCAATAGGTTTTCAGCAGATGTTTCGCCGCGTCCCAATCACGTTGCGGAATGGCATCGGCCTGGGAAGCCAGATACAGGATCTGCTCCGCGAGATGGGCGTTCTCAGGAACGTATTGGTCGAGGGTCGGGTTCAGATTCACATAGCGGCCCGACAACAGCATCTTGGACAGCATTGGAATCAGATTGCTTGACGTACCGTTCAGGGAAATGTTGAGAATGGGACAGACGCAGGATTCATTGACCAGCAGAGCTGGAGTTTTATAGTTACCCGTTCCATCGCCATTCAGCCACTGGCTCGCTCCCCATTGAGCCGTATCGCTCCCGATCCAATTCTCCATGAACCCGGTACCGATACAGATCGCGGCGATCTCGTTAATGTCGACGCCCGAATTCACCGCCAGAGCGATGGCGGCCAGCGTCGGATCATGATTGACAAAGGCTCCGTCCACGTTCCCGTTGTAGGAAGGAAGCATTCCTGGCATGGAGCCGCTGGCAACCACCGCATCCACGATGAGGGTGCTCTCGGTCGGGATTGGAGCCTTGGGCACATTCGTAAAGAGTTGCGGATACCACGCCGTTGCCGAGCCTCCATCAACTGGAGCAGATCCCACGTTGAACGCGGTGAACAGAACCTGCTGATGGGTCAGAGATGAAATGGGTTTTGTGCCGTGCAGTTTTTTCTGGGCGGCGACGAACGAGTCATTCGGATAGGCGGGAGCGCTGGCGTCGTCGTTGGGCTTCGAATAGAACTCGGCCGCTTCATAGTAAAAAGTATCGATGATGTCCTTGACTTTTTGGCCGCCAACCAGACCACTGACGATGCCGGCACCCGTTGAGGTTCCTGCCAAAAGGCTGGTCTTGGTGAGGATGTTCCCATTAATTCTCGACAGCCTGTCCAGAATGATTGCTGACATCAGTCCTCTGACACCACCACCGCAAAACGATACGATCGTATAGGCCATTGGATTCTCCTGGTTTGGAATGCTGTGCAGACAATCAATGTCGGTTGTGATCTTACGCCAAGGGCTCGTGGTCGTCAATACGGCGCTGCGCCGGCGACCTGCCGTCCCGGGTAGGCAAACCGGGACCCGGCGGCTGGCGCCGCCGGCTCGGTCATAGAGCCCACCGCCCTCCACTGCCAAGCCGCGTGGGGGGTACGAGAACCCCGTGTGCCGAGCGCGGGACTCACAAGGTGGATGGGCAAGAAGCCTACCCAGCTACCAGGGAGGAAACGCTCGTGAAAAATCGCGCATGGCTCTCACTCGCCGTCGTCAGTCTGTTGGCGCTCGTGTCTCTCGCCCCGCGGCCGCTGGCGCCTCGGATCCACTGTCCTCTGGTCTGTCCAGGCGCCCCTTGTCACGTCTTCAACGGCTGCCTGGTTTGCGAGTGTTGAAGTAACCGCCACCTGAGACCCTGAGGCGCGGCGGTGGCCCGTTGCGCCTCAGGAGACGCCGAAGCCGACCACTGCTTCAACTCGGCGCTGTATTCTCCGGGATCTGTTTCAGTCCGCGTCATGGAATCCCACATCGTCCGCAACGCGACGTACCCTCCGCCGAGGATCAGAAGGATCGCACAGGCAGTGACAACGAGAATCTTTCGCGTTCTTGGCTTCATGGCTACCTCGCGAGATCGTTGAGGATCAGCGCCGACAGAGCCGCCCATCCCGTCTGATGGCTGGCCGCCAACCCCTTGCCGGTGTCGCCCAGCAGAAGCCAGAAAAGAGCCCGAGCAGCGGCAATGTGTTCGCGATCTGGGCTTCGCGGAACCTGAGGAGGAGCTGACGAAGGCTCAACTGGCCAGCCATATCCGGTAGGTCATCCGCCGCGAGAGGCTGACCCAGGTGGCTGCTGCAGCGCTCATGGGCATCGACCAGCCGAAAGTGTCGGCACTGCTCAACGGTCGCCTCGCGAGCTTCTCCACCGATCGCCTGCTGCGGCTCTTGACTGCACTCGGGCAGGACGTGGAGATCGTCGTCAAGGATAGGCCCAGCAGTAGTCCCGACAAGGGGCGAATCCGGGTTATCAGCGAAGCAGCCTGAGGTCGTCTTGGTCGACCCGCCTCCGACTCATTTATCAGGCCGCGCCAGGTCGTTCAAGATCAACGCCGCGAGTGCCGTCCACCCCGTCTGGTGGTCGGCGCCCAGGCCCTTGCCGGAGTCGCCGTGGAAGTACTCGTGGAAGAGGAGAAGGTCTTTCCAGTGGGGGTCCTCGGCGAAGCGGCGGTCGCCGCCGTGGCAGGGGCGGTTGCCGTCCGGACCGGCAAGGAAGAGGTGGGCGAGGCGGCGGCGCAGCTCGGTCGCCACCTCGTCGAGAGTCATCAGGTTTCCGGAGCCGGTGGGGCACTCCACCTTGAGCGTGTCATGGTAGAAGTGATGGTAGCGCTCCAAGGCCTCGATCAGCAGGTAGTTGAGGGGGAACCAGATAGGCCCGCGCCAGTTCGAGTTCCCTCCGAACATCCAGTCCCGCGATTCCCCAGGAACGTACTCGACGCGGTGGACCTCGCCGTCAATCCGCAGCTCGAAGGGATAGTCGCGGTGGACCAGTGACAGGGAACGCACGCCGTGAGGGGAGAGGAATTCGTTCTCGTCCAGGACGTAGCGCAGCACCCGCACCAGGCGCTCGCGGGAGGGGATGGCCAGAAGGTAGATATTGTCGTCCGGCCGCTGAGGGGACTCCATGAAGGAGATGCCCCGCGCCAGGTCCTGGCGGTTGCGCAGGAACCAGCGCATCCGCTTGGCGAAGCCCGGCAGGCGGCGGAACACCACCTCCTCGGCCAGGGCTGAGACCGCGAACAGGGGGATGATGCCCACCGCCGAGCGCACACGCAGCGGGATGCGCCGGCCGTCGAGGAGCATCTGGTCGTAGTAGAAGCCGTCCTCCTCGTCCCAGAGACCCAGGCCGCCCAGCCGGTTGATGGCGTCGTTGATGGCCACGAAGTGCTCGAAGAACTTGGAGGCCACGTCCTCGTAGGCAGGGTCCTTGCGAGCCAGCTCCAGAGCCATGGCCAGCATGGTGATGCAGAAGAAGGCCATCCACGCCGTGCCGTCGGCCTGCTCCAGGGTGGCGCCGCCGGGCAGCGGGCGCGAGCGGTCGAAGACGCCGATGTTGTCCAGGCCCAGGAAGCCGCCGGCGAAGAGGTGGTTGCCTTCGGCGTCCTTGCGATTCACCCACCAGGTGAAGGTCATCAGCAGCTTCTGGAAGGTCCGCTCCAGGAACAGCCGATCGCGCTGCCCTCGCGGCGCCGACATCTTGTAGACCCGCCAGCAGGCCCAGGCGTGCACCGGCGGGTTGACGTCCGAGAACGCCCATTCGTAGGCCGGAATCTGACCGTTCGGGTGCATGTACCATTCGCGCAGCAGCAGGATGAGCTGCTCCTTGGCAAACTCCGGATCGATCTTGGCGAACGGCAGCATGTGGAAGGCCAGGTCCCAGGCCGCCCACCAGGGGTACTCCCATTTGTCGGGCATGGAGATCACGTCCCGGCTGTGGAGGTGCATCCAGCCGGCGTTCCTCCCGTCCTTGCGGGAGGCCGGAGGCGGCGGCTGGTTGGGATCGCCGTCCAGCCAGTCCTTAACTACGTAGAAGTAATACTGGCGGGACCACAGCAGGCCGGCAGCCGCCTGGCGGGCGATGCGCCGGCCGTCCGGAGAGGCGCCCGGTGGGACGAATCGGGCGTAGTGCTCGTCGGCCTCCAGGATACGCTCGGCGAAGACGGCGTCGAAGCCCGGGCCGAAGGCCTCGGTCGGGGCCTCCTCCACCAGCGAGAGCCGCAGCCGCAGCGCGGCCTCGCCGCCGGCCGGCACCGTGAGCCGGTAGACGAGCGCCGACTTCGTCCCCGTCCCGGCCGGGTTGACCGCCTCCTTCTCCCCCGCGATCAGGTAGCGATGGAAGGCGTCCTTCACGTAGGGCGTCGGGTTGGCGGTGCCGAACAGCCGCTGGGCGTTGCTCTCGTTCTCCGTGAACAGGATCTCGGCCGGCGCCTCCTCGGCCACCAGGCGGCAGCGGCCGAGCCCGGGGTGATCCGCCAGCAAGGCCCGGCCGCCGTCCCGGGCGTCGCGGCCATCGAGAACAATCGAGCCCTTGGGCCAGTACCCTTCCTCACCCGCCCGCCCCCAGCTCCAGGTGTTACGGAACCAGAGGGTGGGCAGGAGGTGAAGCGCCGCCTCGTCCGGCCCGCGATTGGCGGCGGTGATGCGGATCAGGACGTCGTTCGGGGACGCCTTGGCGTACTCCACGAAAACGTCGAAGTAGCGGTTGTCGTCGAAGATCCCGGTGTCGAGGATTTCGAATTCCGGGTCCCCCTTGCCACGGCGGCGGTTCTCGTCGACCAGCCGGGCGTAGGGGAATGGAGCCTGCGGATATTTGTAGAGGGCCTTGGCGTAGCAGCCGGTGGGCGTCGCGTCGAGGTAGAAGTAGGTCTCCTTGACGTCCTCGCCGTGGTTCCCCTCGGGTCCGGAGAGTCCGAAGAGCCGTTCTTTCAGGATGGGATCGCGCCCGTTCCACAGGGCGACGGCGAAGCAGACGCGGCACTCGCGGTCGCAGAGCCCCAGCAGGCCGTCCTCGCCCCAGCGGTAGGCGCGGCTGCGGGCGTGGTCGTGGGGCAGGTAGGTCCAGGCGTCGCCGGTGGCCGAGTAGTCCTCCCGCACCGTCCCCCACTGCCGCTCGGAGAGATAGGTCCCCCAGCGCTTCCAGTTGACCTCGCGCCGGGAGTCGGCTTCGAGACGCTGCGACTCCGGATCGGCCGGAGGGGCATCGTGGGGAGGGTGGAGAGACTCGGAGGTCGCCATGAAAGAGCTACATCGCCTTCCGGTAGCGGCCGAACGAGCGGGTTGCCAGGAAGCCGCAGATCAGGGCGAAGCCCGCCAGCAGGGCGAGGCAGAGCATCATCTCGGACGGCGCCCGGCCTTCGAAGCCATCGCGGGCGGCGGTCACCGCCCAGTTGACGGGATTGAAACGAGAGGCGCCGCGGATCCAGCCCGGCATCAGGTTCCGCGACATGATCATGCTCGACAGGAAGGTGCTCGGCAGCACGACGAAGTTCATGGCCGCGATGACCAGCTCCTGCCGGCGGGCGATCAGCGCCAGGGCGTTGGAGAATCCGGCGAAGGCCGCACCCAGGAGCGACGCGGAGAGGAACACGGCGAGGACGCCGGGCAGACCACCATGGGGACGCGCGCCCAGGATGAAGGCGACGAGGAGGATGATCCCCGCCTGCACGACCACCTGGACCGCCGCGTGGAGGATGCGTCCGGCGATCAGCGCGCCGCGCGAGACCGGTGTCGCCAGCAGGCGGTCGAGCACCCCGCGGTCGATGTCGGCCAGCAGGCCCATCCCCGAGTAGGCGGCGCCGAACAGGGCCGTCATGATCGAGATGCCTGGAGCGAGGAACTGGACGTACGAGCTCGCCCCGAAACCGGGGATCGTCGTCACCGACTTGAAAAGCTGGCCGAAGAGCAATACCCAGAGGACCGGCTGGACGATGGAGATGATGACGAACACGGGCATCCGCATCGTCGCCCGGATCAGCCGCACGAACAGGTGCCAGGTGTCGCGGAGGAATTCCATGGTCGTGAGGATCGTCGCTCAGCGCCGAGCCGCCGCGGCCGGCTCGCCTTCTTCGCGGTAGGCGTGCCCGGTGGCGGTCAGGTAGACGTCTTCTAGGGAGGGACGCGAGAGGGCGACCTGCGCCACGTCGAGGCCGGCCTTCTCCAGGGTGCCCAGCAGGGCAGGCACGGCCCGGGCGCCGTGGCCCACCTGGGCGTAAAGGCGGGTGCCGTCCACCATCACCCCTGCCACCTCCTCCTGGCCGCGGAGCAAGGCCTCAGCCTCGGCCGTGCGGCTGCGGTCGGCGAGCTCCACCGAGACCACGTCCCCCCGCAGCCGCCCCTTGAGCTCGTCGGGCGTGCCGGCGGCCACGATCCGGCCGCCATCCACGATGGCCAAGCGCTGCGCGAGCTGATCCGCCTCCTCCAGGTAGTGAGTGGTGAGGAGCAGCGTCAGCCCGCCCTGGGCCAGGCGCCGGACCTCCTTCCACATCACCGAGCGGCTCTCCGGATCGAGGCCGGTGGTGGGCTCGTCCAGGAACAGCACCTCGGGGCGGTGGACGAGACCCATGGCCACGTCGAGCCGGCGCCGCATGCCGCCGGAATAGGTGAGGGCCGGCCGGTCCGCGGCGGCCGCGAGTTGGAAGAGGTCGAGGAGCTCGTCCACCCGGCCGCGCAGCCTGGCGCCAGAGAGTCGGAAGAGCTGCCCCTGGAGAGTGAGGTTCTCGCGGCCCGTGGCGGTGACGTCCACCCCCGAAGCCTGGGCGACGTAGCCGATGCGGCGCCGTACCTCCCGAGGTTGCGACACCACGTCGAAGCCGGCTACCCGGGCGCGGCCCGCCGTGGGTGCGGACAGCGTGGTGAGGATGCGAACGGTGGTGGACTTGCCGGCGCCGTTGGGACCGAGGAGCGCGAACACCTCCCCCGAGCGGACGGAGAACGAGATCCCACGCAAGGCCGCCACTCCGCCCGTGTAGGTCTTGCGGAGGTCTTCGACCTCGATGGCGTCCATTCCGCTCAGCGGGTTCCGGGCACGCGTCCGGGGATCAGGCTCCCGGGGACCCGGATGAAATCGCGAGAGCCGAAATCCGGCTCCAGACGGAACAGGTCCTGCTGCTGCCGCCCACCGTGGTGATGCATGCCCGGGGGCATCGTCACGAAGCCGGGGAGCAGGATCACCGACTCGCCCCAGGGCGTGTAGGGGCCCGGGCCCAGGTAGGGGGGAGCCTGGGGCTGCGTCAGCTCGCGGGTCAGGGCCAGCTCGGTCATGACGGCCAACCGCTCCTCCCGTGCCTCGCGGGCCTGCTCCTGGCGGTCGGCGCGGCGCCGGGCATCCTCTTCGGCTTGAGCCCGTGCTCGCGACTGGTACTCCTCGCGCGAGATCCACTGGCCGTTGGCCTGCACGAGGCCCTTCCGACGCATGGCGTCCGCGTAGGGCACCCAGCGGTCCAACTGCTCGTCGAGGGCATAGCCGTAGCCGCGCAGCAGAGAGGCCAGGCCCGGGGCGCGGGGATCGAGCGCCGCGGCGGCCAGTGCCGACTCGCGGGTGGCCTGGTCGAGCTGCTTGCTCTGAGCCCACCGCGCCAGCTCCACCCAGTCCGCCGCCCGGGTCGACGGGCTCTTCTTCAGGGCCTCCTTGCGGCGCAGGTACTCGCCCAGGCTGGAGTCGCCCGGCTCCACCCGCAGCACCTGGCTCTTGGGCAGCACGAGCACTCCGCCCTGCAGGTGGATTCGCACCTGCGAGTCGGTGGTCTCCGCCATCACGTCCTCGAACTTCCGCCCGTTGGCGAGGTAGACGTTGTCGGCGAAGACGGGGAGGGCCGTCAGGAGGAGAAGGAGGAAGGCAGGGAGGATACGGATTCGCATGGCGGGCTCCCCTTTCATTGCCGCTTTTGATTTTAGCACCTGGAGAGCCAAAGAGGGGCAAGAAAAAAGGGCGGCCTCGCGGCCGCCCTTGGATTTCGCTGCGGAAAGGGTCAAGGCTAATCGCCCTCGAGGACCTCCTGCGGCAGGCTGCGGATCTCCTCGTCGCCGAACTCGAAGAAGAGCTCCTCCTCCGCCTCCGGCTCGGCCTCGACGAACTCCTCGGCCATGTGGAAGTCGTGGTAGAAGCCCATGCCCGTCCCGGCCGGGATGACACGGCCCACGATCACGTTCTCCTTCAGGCCGCGTAGGCCGTCCACCTTGCCGCTGATCGCCGCCTCGGTGAGCACCCGGGTGGTCTCCTGGAAGCTCGCGGCGGAGATGAAGCTGTCCGTCGAGAGCGACGCCTTGGTGATGCCCAGGAGCAGCGGCCGGCCGATGGCGGGGGTACCGCCGGCGACGACGACGCGCTCGTTCTCCTCCTGGAACTTCCAGCGGTCCACCTGCTCGTCGATCAGGAACTCGGTGTCGCCGACCTCCTCGATTTTCACCGACCGCATCATCTGGCGCACGATCACCTCGATGTGCTTGTCGTTGATGGCCACGCTCTGCGAGCGGTAGACCTCCTGGATCTTGTCGGTCAGGTAGCGCTGCAGCTCCTTCTCGCCCAGCACCTGCAGGATGTCGTGGGGGTTGATGGCCCCGTCGATCAGGGGATCGCCGGCCCGCACCCGCTCGCTCTCCTGCACGTTGATGTGGATCGACCGCGGCACCAGGTACTCGCGGCTCTCGCCGAGATCGCTCTCGACGATCACCTTGCGCATGCCCTTGTGGACGTCGCCCAGGTGGACGACACCGTCGATCTCGGTGATGATCGCCGGCTCCTTGGGGCTGCGGGCCTCGAAGAGCTCGACGACGCGGGGCAGACCGCCGGTGATGTCCTTGGTCTTGGTCGTCTCGCGCGGGATCTTGACCAGCGTGTCGCCCGCGAAAACGTCCTGACCGTTCTGCACCACCAGGTGAGAGCCCGAGGGCAGCAGGTACCGCTTCTCCCGCCCGTCGTCGCCATGGACGAGGATCGCCGGCACGCGCTTCTCGTTGGCCGATGCCTCGACGATGATCTTCTGTGACAGGCCGGTGACCTTGTCGGTCTCCTCTCGCACGTTCTCGCCCTCGACGATATCCTGGAACTCCACCTTGCCGCCAATCTCGGAAAGGATGGCGGAGGTGAAGGGGTCCCAGGTCACCAGCTCGGTGCCCGGCTGGATCTCGTCGCCCTCGTGCACCAGGAGCTGCGAGCCGTAGGTCAGCGCGTAGCGCTCCCGCTCGCGGCCCTTCTCGTCGGTGATGACGAGCTTGCCGGAGCGGTTGATGACGATGAGCGAGCCGCGCCGGCTCTCGACGGTGTTGACGTTCAGGAACTTCACTAGCCCCGGGTTCTTGGCGATGTGCTTCGACTGCTCGGACACGCGCGACGCCGTGCCGCCGTAATGGAAGGTACGCATGGTGAGCTGCGTGCCGGGCTCGCCGATCGACTGCGCGGCGATGACGCCCACCGCCTCGCCGATCTCCACCATCTTGCCGGTGGCCAGGTTGCGGCCGTAGCAAAGGTGGCACACTCCCCGCCGCGTCTCGCAGGTGAGCACGGAACGGATCTTCACCCGCTCGATGCCCGCCGCCTGCACGGCGGTGCCCAGCGTCTCGGTGATCTCCTGGCCGACGGAGAGGATCAGCTCGCCGGTCATCGGATCGTAGATGTCCTCCTGGCTGACGCGGCCGACGATACGGTCGCGCAGCGGCTCGAGGATCTCGCCGCCCTCCATGATCGCCGTGACATAGATGCCGTCGATCGTGCCGCAGTCCAGCTCGTTGATGATGACGTCCTGTGCCACGTCGACCAGGCGGCGGGTCAGGTAGCCGGAGTCGGCCGTCTTGAGCGCCGTGTCGGCGAGGCCCTTGCGGGCGCCGTGCGTGGAGATGAAGTACTGCAACACCGACAGCCCCTCGCGGAAGTTCGCCGTGATGGGCTGCTCGATGACCTCGCCCGAGGGCTTGGACATCAGGCCGCGCATGCCGGCGAGTTGCCGCACCTGCTCGCGCGAGCCACGGGCGCCAGAGTCGGCCATCAGGTTGATCGGGTTGAAGACGCCCGTCGTCTTCTCGACCTCCCGCATCTCGCGGAACATCTCCTCGGAGACCTTCTCGGTCACCCGGTGCCAGATGTCGATGATCTTGTTGTGCCGCTCACCATGGGTGATGACGCCGGCCGAGCGCTGCTTCTCGATCTCGACCACCTCGTCGCGTGCCTGCTGCAGGATCTCCGGCTTGCGGCTCGGCACCACCATGTCGTCGACGCCGAAGGAGATGCCCGCCCGCGTGGCGTAGAGGAAGGTGACCTCCTTGATCTCGTCGAGCATCTGGACCGTGGCGTCGTTGCCCAGCTTGATGAAGCAGTAGCCCACCAGGTCCTGCAGGCCGCGCTTCTTGAGCAGGCCGTTGACGTAGGGGATCTCCTTCGGCAGGTGCATGTTGAAGATCACCCGGCCGACGGTGGTGTCGATCAACTCGCGATCGAGCTCCTCGAGCTCGGCATGCACGATGTCCTGCTTGTCGAGCTGCGTATCGAGGTTGATGTAGGGGCCCGTGTAACGCACCTTCACCGGCGAGAGCGTCTCCACCTCCCCGCCTTCCAGGGCCAGGAGCACAGAGTCGAAGTCCGGGAAGATCCGGCCCTCGCCCTTGGCGCCGGCCTTGCCCAGGGTCAGGTAGTAGCCGCCGAGCACCAGGTCCTGCGTCGGCACCGCGAGCGGCCGCCCGTGGGCCGGCGACAGGATGTTGTTGCTGGCCAGCATCAGCACCCGGCTCTCGATCTGCGCCTTGGGCGACAGCGGCACGTGGACTGCCATCTGGTCACCGTCGAAGTCGGCGTTGAACGCGGCGCAGACCAGAGGGTGGATCTTGATCGCCTTGCCCTCGATCAGCGTCGGCTGGAAGGCCTGGATGCCCAGGCGGTGCAGCGTGGGCGCCCGGTTCAGGAGCACCGGATGGTCCTCGATGACCTCCTCCAGAGCGTCCCACACCTCGTCCACCTCGGCCTCCACCAGCTCCTTGGCGGCCTTGATGGTGCCCACCAGCCCCTTCTCCTCCAGCCGGTTGTAGATGAACGGCTTGAACAGCTCGAGCGCCATCTTCTTCGGCAGACCGCACTGCGACAGCTTCAGCTCGGGGCCGACGACGATCACCGAGCGGCCGGAGTAGTCGACGCGCTTGCCCAGCAGGTTCTGGCGGAACCGCCCCTGCTTGCCCTTGAGGGTGTCGGACAGCGACTTGAGCGGCCGGTTGTTCGAGCCCTTGAGCACGCGGCCGCGGCGGCCGTTGTCGAACAGGGCGTCGACCGCCTCCTGGAGCATGCGCTTCTCGTTGCGCACGATGACCTCGGGGGCGCGCAGCTCGAGGAGCTTCTTCAACCGGTTGTTGCGGTTGATGACGCGCCGGTAGAGGTCGTTCAGGTCGCTGGTGGCGAAGCGGCCGCCGTCGAGCGGCACGAGCGGGCGCAGCTCCGGCGGGATGACCGGGATCACGTCCAGGATCATCCACTCCGGCCGGTGGCCCGACTTGCGGAACGCGTCCACCACCTTGAGCCGCTTGGCCGCCTTCAGCCGCCGGATCTGGCTCGTCTCGGTGCGCATGATGATGCGCAGCTCCTCGGCCAGCTCGTCGACGTCGATGCGCTGCAGCAGCTCTTTGATCGCCTCGGCGCCCATCTTGGCGGTGAAGGCCTCCTCGGTGTACTTGTCGCGCAGCTCGCGGAACCGCTCCTCGGTCAAGAGCTCCCGCTCCTTGATCTCCGTCTCGCCGGGATCGATGACGACGTAGCTCTCGAAGTAGAGGATCCGCTCCAGGTCCCGCAAGCTGATGTCCAGGAGGTGGCCGATACGGCTCGGCAGCCCCTTGAAGAACCAGACGTGGGACACCGGGCAGGCCAGCTCGATGTGGCCCATCCGCTCACGGCGCACCCGCGAGCGGGTGACCTCGACGCCGCACTTGTCGCAGATGACGCCGCGATGCTTCATCCGCTTGTATTTACCGCACAGACACTCCCAGTCCGTGATGGGACCGAAGATCTTGGCGCAGAAGAGGCCGTCCCGCTCCGGCTTGAAAGTCCGGTAGTTGATCGTCTCCGGCTTCGTGACCTCGCCGTAGCTCCAGGAGCGGATCTTCTCCGGAGACGCGATCGAGATCTTGATCGCGTTGAAATCCTTGAGCGACTGTGGCTTATCAAAACTGCTGAATGGTTGCAACTGTCTTTCCTCCCTTCGACCTTTAGACCTTGAGGAGCTCAACGTCAAGACAGAGGCTCTGGAGCTCGCGCACGAGGACGTTGAAGGACTCGGGGAGGCCCGGCGGCTCCGGCACGTCCCCCTTCACGATCGCCTCGTAGACCTTGCTCCGGCCTTCCACGTCGTCGCTTTTGACGGTCAGCAGCTCCTGGAGGGTGTAGGCGGCACCGTAGGCCTCCAGGGCCCAGACCTCCATCTCTCCGAAACGCTGGCCGCCGAACTGCGCCTTGCCGCCCAGCGGCTGCTGGGTGATGAGGGAGTACGGTCCGATCGACCGGGCGTGGATCTTGTCGTCCACCAGGTGGGAGAGCTTGAGCATGTAGATGTAGCCCACCGTCACCTTCTGCTCGAACGCTTCACCCGTCATGCCATCGTAGAGAGGCGTCTTGCCGGACGACGGCAGATCCGCCTCCTTGAGGAGGTCCTTGATGTCGCTCTCGCGGGCGCCGTCGAACACCGGTGTCGCGAACTTGAGGCCCAGGACCCGTCCGGCCCACCCGAGGTGGGTCTCCAGGATCTGGCCGACGTTCATGCGGCTGGGCACGCCCAGCGGATTGAGCACGATCTCGACGGGCGTGCCGTCGGGCATGTAGGGCATGTCCTCCTCCGGCAGGATGCGGGAGATGACGCCCTTGTTGCCGTGGCGGCCGGCCATCTTGTCGCCCACCTGGAGCTTGCGCTTCATGGCGACGTAGACCTT
>Ga0136846_1232721_pt1 | contig 71113 bp, 64 predicted proteins | sample HopSoiMetagenom2_FD_96841 | JGI IMG/M metagenome (GOLD analysis project Ga0136846, IMG submission 96841) | Grasslands soil microbial communities from Hopland, California, USA - 2 Assembly 2016 (version 4) | ecosystem: Environmental > Terrestrial > Soil > Grasslands | place: USA: Hopland... | reverse complement strand
TTGCGAAGTGGGCTCCTGATAGAACGTCGGCGACCCAGGCGCACGTTGGAACGGACGAGCCGCCCCCGGTCTTTGAACTCCCATCATCTGAAGGCTGGCCAATGGCGCCAGTAACCCCGGAGCGTATTTCTTTGCGGCTTCAACTACGGCAGCTTTTGCCACGGTTGTCGGGTCAAGATGAGGTTGGGCTGCTGCGGCTCTTTTCGCGGCATGGGTGGCGAAGCGTACATAGCGCCGCGCCACTTCGAATTCACGATCCTCCGGGCTGAGACCTTCATACTCGAGTCCGAACGCGTTTCCTGCGGCGCTGGCGAGCTTGGAGCCGAGCATCCCACCGACCGGCCCGCCCACGAATGTCCCGAGCGCACCGCCCGCAATAGGTAGAGCTTTCTTAGCAACCGTTTTTAGGATTCCACCCAGGGCCTGGCCCACCGGCGATTGGATAACTTGCCCGACACCACCGGCGACTTTCTTGAACAGGTCTCCGAAAAAGTGGTCGAGTTCCTGGTCGCTCCGCACTTCTAGCAACTCAGAAGCGAGTTCGTCGTGCATGATCTCTGGAAGTTCTCCAGACTGGCCGTATTCTCCGAACTCCTGATAGCCACTCTCGAAGGCACCTTCGGCCTGAGCCTCTCCGAAAAGAGATCCGAGAATGCTTCCGAGTTCACCGGATTCGTATTGCTCCGACGCGAGTTCGGGGACTTCGCCGTATTCAGAAAGTTCCGACCCATATTCCAGCTGCGTGCGATCTGTGTCGTGAGGCATCTCTGCCCTCCTCTAGAATGGCGGCCCATCGAAAGTGGGCCAGCAACATCGCGATTGCTTGTGCACGTAGCGTGCCGCGGCAAATGGCTGAAAAACGGTGAGCGCCGACGAAGATTGCTTCGCCTGCAGGCAGCCTCCGCTGGGAATGAGAGAAGCGAGCTTCGCCACCTGAGCGCATCCGCGCTATAGCTCGCAGCAAATCAACAATGTTTCGGCTGGCGACCTGATTGCATCTCTGCTCGTGGACTTTCTTAAGTTCTTCAACTTTCTGAAGAGTTTGCGCCAAACGTGGGTGCGAGCGATTCTCGACTTCTACGGAGACTGACTATGCAGATGGAGATTGAGCCACTTCCGGTTCCGCGCTCTTACCAGCAAGAAGTTTTGCAAGAGATGTATCAATCTCCCGAGCCGCTGAATGAAGGTCTGCAAAGTTTTGAATACGCACTGTATCTGGCTGACGATGATGAACTGGACCATTTCCTGGGAAGCGTGGTGCGTAGCGTTTCCAAGTCTGTCAAAGGAGTAGCCAAAGCTGCAGGCGGAGTAGCGAAAACGGTGGGTAAGGGTCTGTCCGCAGTGGACAAGATCGTACCTATGTCGCTGTTAACCAGTGGCTTGTCAATGAGTCCTCTAGGCATGGCAGCCAGGGCCGGCCTTGGAGCAGTGCAAGCGGCTGCCGACGGCAAGAACGTGTTCCAAGGAGCGGTGCGCTCACTGGCCAGCACCCCTGTGGCGCGATTTTATGTTGATACCGCAATGGCCGCCGCCCGCGGCGAGAACGTGCTCAAGGCCATGCAGAAAGCCGCACAAGGCCAGATCGGGGATTTGCGAAAGAGCCTGCAGTTTGCCGCCATGGTAGCGCCTTTCATCCCAGGTATCGGTACCGGAGTAGCGGCAGCGCTGGGGGCAGCCAATGCTCTTGCCGCCGGACAACCAATCACCGACGCATTAATTGCGGCTGCTCGCAGCGCGGTTCCCGGCGGAGCCATTGCCCAAGTCGCGTTCGATACCGCGATGAACATGGCAAAGGGGAAAAACATTGGTGATGCTCTATTGAATTCCGCCCGAAGCCAACTACCGGGCGGACCTGCCGCCCAGGCTGCGTTCGATGGCGCTCTAGCTCTCGCAAAAGGACGAAGCATTCAGGATGCCGCATTCGCAGCGACCGGTCGACTTCTCCCACCATCGCCCTACGCCGCTGATGCTCTCTCATTCGTGAAGAAGGTCGCATCGGGCCAGAATATCCAGAAAGCCGCGCTGTCGACCGCGGGTAATATCGTGCTGAACAATATCGAACGGCAAGCGGGATCGACCCTCCAGCGCGCCCGGGCGGCCGTGCCGGTCAACCTTCCCCGGCAATGGCCCACACGCTTCTCTCGCAGACCTGCGATTCGTTTCGCTCGACGACCAATCCCTGGACGGCTTCCGGTGCGGACAGAGTTGATGCAGGAACTCTCGCCACAGCCGGTCAATACTCCGCGCTTTTCACAACTGGTACGCGCCGGCAAATTGAACCAGGCCATCGCTGAAACCGTGCAAAGTGGGGTATCCGACACAGACCGGATCAGCGATATGGTTTTCTACGCTCGCCATCCCGAACTTGGCGGACGCAAGCTTCGCCCCAACGAAAATTCTCTCGCGCAAGAGTGGCTGCAAATAAGAGCCACGCTCGTGCGTCCGGCAATTGCAAGAGTGCAGGGAGTCCAATCTGCAGGAGCGACTGCAGTCCCAAGCGGACCTTCGCCGCTCATCCAAAAGCCTTCTCTGCTGGGGCTCGATACCTTCGGGTTGGACGGCAACAAAACTCGCGACTGGACGGTCGCGAAGAATGAGGCGGCGATCAGCTTCGCTATATTCCGGTCGAATTGGGGAGCCTCGCCTGATACCGCATTCCCCCGGGAGTGGCAGCGCATGAAAGACGCTGGCTTGGTACGTGGTGCATTTCTTTTTCTGCGCTTCCCTCATCCCGAGGTCGATCGAAAGTACGGAGCTGCGCAAGATCCGGTGACCCAGGCAACGGCTGTTACCAAAGCCTTGCCACTAGCATCCATTACGCGAAGCGACCTTGCGCCGTCGCTCGACGTCGAGTTTCCAGGTGGACGCGCGAAAACTGGCATGACTGCACAACGGTGCCTGGAATATGTGCGCGCAGCATGGAGAGTGCTTCGCGAGTACTATGGCGTCGCGCCAATCATCTACACTAGTGCTCGAGTGTGGCACGAGGATCTCTTGGACCTCCCAGCACCCGATCTCACCGAATCACCGCTGTGGCTCGCTTACTATCCATTTAAGAAGGGTCCGGCACGCCGGGATGCATTGGTAAATCGAATCTCTCCCCCCGTGCCGATTCCGTGGGGTGACTCGAAAAACTGGTGGATCCACCAGTATCAAGGCGATGCGATTGGACTGCCAGGCTTTGCTCCAGGAAACGTAGATATGAACCGCTTCAACCCTATGATGTTGGGAGCTATTGGCGACAGAGTTCGCTGGGTGCAACGTCGTCTCGCTCTTGCGCAGAGCGGAACCTTCGATCCCGCTACTGAGGCGGCGCTCCGTGCGTTTCAGAGAAGAAACGGCTTAGCTCCGAGCGGGACGATTGATCCGCAAACCTTCGCTCAATTGTGCTGGTCGAACCCTTGATGCTCTGGAGGCAAACACGGGCCTAGGCCACACAAGGCGATGTTTTGCCCAAATAGTGCTAAACGCGACGCTGTTTACTTCGCGCAAATACCGCTCCGTGGTGGTAGCGGAGCTTTGCCCGAGCGCTCGGCTGAGCTGCAAGTCTTGCCAACCTTTCGAGAAGCATCTTCTATACATGCTGTTTACATGCCGCACGCACTGCGCTAGGTCTAAAAGAGGATAAAACGCGGTGGAAACCGGAGTTTTCGGATCCATTCGTGTGAGGCTCGTTCTTGTTTTCTTAGAGAACCGCAGCGAGTGCGGACGCTTTACTCGATTCGATCTCGCACCTCTGTCGCTTTCAAGGCCAAGCCGCGAGCCACAGAGGTAAATTCGTTGCCTCCCCGAATTCGCTTCTTGCCGAAACGCGTTTCGAAGATTCTCCTTACAGCGGGTACAAAGGAAGAGCCACCCGTCAGGAAGACCATATCGACGTCCGTCGGCAGAATGCCGGAAGAAATGAGGAGAGCATCAACACACTGTGAGATGTGCCCGAGTTCCTCAGAAATCCAATCTTCAAAGGATGCTCGTTCCACCGCGGCCGCTAAATCCACAAAACCCTCCGAAAACTGAAAGGTGGCAAGCGTGGCCTTCGATAAGTCGCTCTTAACCTTTTGCACGGCGCGGTGGAGTTGAAACCCGAGATCTTCTTGTATGAAGTGAATGAGTGCTCCGATCTTCTCCGGTTCAAGCGATTGCGCTTTAACGCCTCGTAGCATCTCCAGCACGTCTCTGGCTTTCAATAGAGAGAGGTGGTGCCAACGCTCTAGCTTGATGTAAACCCAGTTCGGAACCGTCAGGATTTTGCCAAGTGAGCGCAATTGCGAACCCGCTCCAAGAGCTGGAGACACGAGATGCCTGATGATCTTTGCATCAAAGGCATCTCCCGCGATGCCCACCCCCGCGTTACCAACGATGTTGCCGGAACCGCCATTTGCCCGGCGAACGGTGGGACCAACGTGAACTAAAGAGAAGTCGCTGGTCCCGCCCCCGAAATCTCCGATAAGGATGAGTTCATTGTGATCCAGCGTGGATTCGTAATAATGTGCCGCCGCTATCGGTTCCAGCTCGAACTGTACAGATTCGAATCCGGCCGATTCGAAGGCTGATCGAAGTCGACCCTCTGCGTAGGCGTCATCTTCCTCGTTCTCTGCTCCCACAAAATGAACCGGCCTTCCGACGACCGCGGAGCTGATGTTGATGCCAAACTGGAGTTCCGCGTTCTTGCGAAGATCCCGGAGAATTCTCGCGATCAAATCCTCAAGCGTATGCCTTCGACCGAAAACTTCTGTGCTGTGAAGATTGCGACTACTCAGGAACGATTTGAGAGATTGGATAAGGCGGCCCTTCGTGTCGGCAGAGAGATATTGCTCAATAGCCTCAGGCCCGGTCCACGATTTCAGAGTATTCAAACCGTGTTCCTTTGCCTGTTGCAGGTATAGCAGAGACCGGTACGCATCAGTCAGGCTCCCCAGATAGGGAAACTTGGCAAGTTGAACTTCATCCGATAATCCGGCGCAGGCGATTGAACTGTTTGTAGTCCCAAAGTCGATGCCTATGGTGCGTCTGCTCTTCTGGGATGCCGGTGACTTCATCCGAAATTTCTCCAAAGGGAAGTCTGGATTCTAATCTCGAACATTATGTGCGAAGTTAGCGTCCGGAAGGCCATGGGGAGAGCTCGACCACGAGCCATGGACACCCAAGGAAGTCGGCAGATACCTGGAGCGCTGGGGGACCGATCGCCAATTTCAAGAGCACTCGGCTGAGGTTGGTGTTCTTCACAAAAAGCGAGTCAGGACCGACGGCCCTGGAAGCAGAAGTAAGGGTGCGGGCCTTGCTGTCCGGTTTCGGACGTTTACCAATGAGAGTGGACAGTATCCGAATAGCCGAGTTCGATAACTACAAGAAAGCTCAGGCGATCTCTAACGAGAATATTGGCGATTTGGGTGCTGTTCTGTGGGGCAGAATGTGAATTTAGTTCGTGCGGAACGAGGAATATGGAAACCCTATTCCAGGATCTTCGGTACGGCGTGCGAATGGCGTTGAAGTCGCCTGCCTTTACCACAGTGGCTGTCATCACACTCGCGCTCGGTATCGGCGCAAATACGGCTGTGTTCTCGATCGTAAATGGTGTACTGCTGAATCCGCTGCCCTTCCCGCAGTCCGATCAGTTAGTCGCATTAGGAGAGAACAAGGCCAATTTCGAAAATGGCTCGATCTCGTATCCGAATTTTCGCGATTGGCAGAAGGGAAATCGTTCCTTCTCCTCCACGGCGCTCTCGCGCGTTTTTTCCTTCAACCTCATCGGCGCGGGAGAGGCTGAGCAAGTGAATGGCGATCTCGTTTCCTCGGATTTTTTTCCGATGCTTGGAGTAAAACCCGTCCGGGGCAGGCTATTCATCACGGGAGAAGACGAGGTTGGCGCGGCGCCTGTTGCGCTGATTGGAGAGGACCTCTGGCGCAGAAAATTCAGTGCGTCTCCCGACATTCTGGGCAAGAGCATCAAGCTTGGGCCCAAGGGCTATACCGTCGTCGGAATCATTCCCGCGAGCTTCCATCTGAGCCTTCCCAGCTTCCGCGATGGCGAGATTTTCGTGCCTGCGGGGCAATGGGACAACCCGCTGCTGCTGAATCGTGGCGCAGGGTTAGGCTTCCACGGAATCGCGCGGCTGAAGCCAGGAATAACGGTGGAGCAGGCGCGAGCCGACATGAACGCGGTGTCGCGGAACCTTGCAGCAGCTTTCCCAGACACGGATAAGGGGATTAGCACAAACCTTGTTCCGCTGAAACAACAGATCGTCGGCCACGTTCGGCTGCTGTTGCTTGTCTTGCTGGTCGCGGTGGGTTTTGTGCTGCTGATTGCCTGCTTGAATGTAGCCAACCTGATGTTGGCGCGGTCCACCGTGCGCGCAAGGGAATTTGCCATTCGTGCTGCTTTGGGTGCAACGCAGGCGCGGGTGGTGCGTCAACTTCTTGCGGAAAGCGTGCTCCTGGGAATGGTTGGCGGTGCCATCGGACTGCTCTTTGCCAACTGGGGCACGCGCGCTGCTCTCGCGGCGTTGCCGAGTACGTTGCCTCGCGCCGAGCAGATAGGGGTCGACACTCACGTCCTGATCTTTACCGCCGCAACGGCGGTGATGGCCGGAATTCTGTTTGGACTTACCCCCGCACTGAAGATGTCCCGTACGGCCAATAGCGAGACTCTCAAGGAAGGCGGTCGCAGCAGCAGTGGAACACGTCACCGGGCGCAAGGTGTATTCGTCGTAACAGAGATGGCAATGGCATTGGTGCTGTTGGCCGGGGCAGGACTGATGGTTCGCAGCCTTGTAGGGCTCTGGAAAGTCGATCCCGGCTTCGATCAGCATCACGTCATGTCTTTCGGCCTGACGCCCCCACCTTCGGTGCTGAGGGCCAGCGCAGACGCAATCCGTGCTCACTTTCGCGAATTGGACCGAAGGCTCGGTGCTATCCCGGGCGTAGAGGCAGTGGCCCAGACGTCAGGGGCGGCGCCTCTGGACTACGATGATGAACAATTGTTCTGGCTCGAAGGCCAGCCGAAGCCAGCCCATGACAACGACATGAATTGGGCCATCGCCTACATCGCGGATGCGGACTACCTGAAGATCATGAAAACGCCGCTGCTGGCTGGTCGTTTTTTCAACGCGCAAAATGATGAGCACTCGCCCAGAGTGGTTGTGGTCGATGAAGTCTTTGCGAAGAAGTTCTTCCCTGGGCAAGATGCTGTCGGAAAACGAATCCATCTGAAAACCGCAAACGAAACAGCGGAGATCATCGGCGTCGTCGGCCACGTTAAGCAGTGGGGCCTGGACAGTGACGACACGCAGCAGTTGAGAGCTGAGCTGTACATTCCCCTGATGCAAATGCCGGACGAGTACATCAAGGCCGCGAGTTCTACGGCGTTTGTGATTCGAGTGGCTGGAGATCCGACGGCCTCATTCGCATCCGTTCGCCACGTGGTCCAGGAAATGAGCGATCAGCAGGTGATTTATGGCGAGCAAACTATGGAGCAGGTAGTTTCTCGCTCGATTGCGAGTCATCGATTCTTGATGATTCTGCTGGCAGCTTTCGCGGCACTGGCTGTTATCCTGGCCAGCGTTGGCATTTATGGCGTCGTTTCTTATGTGGTCGGTCAACGCACGCACGAAATCGGCGTGCGGATGGCCTTGGGAGCCCGAAGGACCGATGTTCTTCGGCTGATCCTCGGCGGGGGTGCGCGGCTAGTGCTGGCCGGGATCATCATCGGAGTTCTTGGAGCTATCGCTCTGACCAGAGTGATGGCAACTCAGCTGTTTATGGTCTCGGCAAGCGACCCTTCCACGTTCGTGGCGGTGTCGTTGCTGCTGGTGCTCGTCGCATTGATGGCTTGCTACGTTCCAGCGCGACGGGCCGCAAATATAGATCCTATGGTGGCGCTGCGGTATGAGTGAGTGCAGGCCGATTTCGAAGGATCTCAATTGCGGCTATGTCGCTCAATAAGACAAGGACAAGCAATGATTCGCTTGTCCTGAGTTTCGATGCGATAGCTGGTGAAGCTAAGCCCTCTTTGCCTTGTATTTCGCCCAGCGGGCTCGTTGTGCATCAGCAATCCGCTTGCGAGCGGCTGCGGAAAGTCTCCGCCTTCCTCTTCTGCGCGTACCAGATTTGCTCTCTCCAACTCCACTGAGAGCAGCGATTGCACGATCCAGCTTGTCACGTTCTGCCCTCAACTGCTCTATTACCGCATCCAAATCACTCATTCGATCACCCTTGGGGAAGTATTGGACTACATTTGTCTCTGCCTATCATAACGGAAGTTTGCAGGAGTAAGACTCGTCCTGGATGTGGGTGCCCAGGAGCCGCGTCTCTTGCGAGCCTCGAGAATCTGGGGCTTTCATCCGACACAAGCACGATGTTTGTTGTGGCGACTCGACCAGTTGTCACCTTTCAGTAAGGGATGTGGATAACTTCCGAATTGCACGTTGCGCACTCGCGCGCAACAATGGCGCAGCTTCGAACGCTTTATCGGTACTGTGACGCGCATTTTTGAAGGAGAAATCGCCTGACTAGAGAGCGCATGTCCGCACGTATCTTGGGTAGAAGGCCCCGCCTGAACTCGAAGCAGATGTCATCGAAGAGCTGGCTGTGCAACTTCCGTAGCTGCCCAAACAGACTCTTTTCCGGCGATCCTTTATAGGCACCCGGAAAATCGGTCGGCGGCTGCGACCAGGGCGCGAGTGTTCGGCGGGTCGAAAGCGCTGTGGCCGCTATCGGGCGTGATGATGAGATCGGCTTCGGGCCACGCGCGATGGAGCGCCCACGCGCTTTCCATCGGGCAGACCACGTCGTATCGACCCTGCACGATCACGCCCGGGATGCTGCGGATGCGGGAGGCATTGCGCAATAGTTGATCGTCGCTTTCGAAGAAGCCTTTATTGTGGAAGTAGTGGGCTTCGATGCGCGCGAAGGCGAGTGCGAACTCATCTTCTTCGTAGTGTCCGGCGAAGTCTGGATCTGGCAGAAGTTTAGAGGTAGCGCCCTCCCATCGGCTCCAAACCTTGGCAGCTGCGAGTCGCACGGCCGGATCATCGCTGGTAAGGCGCCTGTAGTAAGCCGAGAGCAGATCGTTCCGCTCTGTCTCGGGGATGTGTGCGAGGTAGGGCTCCCAGGCATCGGGATAGAGGATGGAAGCGCCACGCTGGTAGAACCAGTCGATTTCCTGCTTTCGCAACAGGAAGATGCCGCGCAGGATTAGTTCGGTGACACGCTCCGGATGAGTTTGGGAGTAGGCGAGGGCGAGGGTGGAGCCCCAGGATCCTCCGAACACCTGCCAGCGCTCGATGCCGAGGTGCTCGCGAAGTTTCTCAATGTCTGAGACGAGATCCCAAGTGGTATTCGCGTCGAGAGAGGCGTAAGGCGTGCTCTTGCCGCAGCCGCGCTGGTCGAAATTCACGATGCGGTACTTCTCGGGATGGAAGAAGCGGCGCTGTTTTGGATCAGAGCCGCCGCCTGGACCGCCGTGAAGGAAGATAACCGGCTTTCCGAAGGCATTCCCACTTTCCTCGAAGTAAAGCTCGTGGACCGGTGACACCCGGAGTTTGCCCGTGCGATACGGCTCGATTGGGGGGTAGAGCCAGCTGACCGGATCTTTCATCGTAGATACGCGCAGGGGTTGGTTGGACATGGTGGGCAGTATATCGTCTTGCCTCAGGGACTCGCTGAGAGGAAGCAGTGGTTACTGACCACTGCTTTGCAATCGTGCTTGAGTTAAATACCCACGAGTGGTTGAGCGTGGACCGGTACCTTAGTCAAAGTCTCGACACGCGTGCCGTACTTTCCTAGAGTGTTCTCGACGACGCAGAAGTCGAAGCCTGGCAATATGACATCGTTCCAATGATCTCCGATTCCACGCAACGCCACATCGAGCATGGTGACAATCTGATTTCCCAATGGCTCGTGGCTGTCGAGCGTGATAGCGCCAAAGAACTCCTGACATTCCGTATAACCTGAGTTGTGAGTTCCGGTATAGGGCTTCTGCGCGGCGAGATCGATCTTCCGTCCAATGCGCTGCGAGATCTCCTGAGAACGCTCGGCAAAGAAGTTCACCAGAGACTGCTCCTGCAGGCGCGCCGGTAACTGCTTGCTGGCCACATCGCGATATGACTGCTCACCGACCCGGTATCCTTCCTCGACTAGATCGAACCAGTATTTCTGTTCGGGCGTGACGTTGGCTGGAGAGTCGACCGCGATTACGGAACGGCGGATACATGAGGTTAGACCATCTCGCTTCGGCGCAACACCCAAGTGAACCCAGTCTCCTTCTCTGATTGGTCGATTGAGTGCCGGACCGATGAGAGTGCGATTCGCGGTATTGGCGCCCACCATGGTTTGAAAGCCGTCGCGCTCGGAACCGAGCATGCGTCCGACCCAAGCTCCCCACGCTGCAACTTCAGTTTCGAGGCGACCGGGGCGAAGGACTGCGAGCATGGCGCGCAACATGGCGTCGGCAATGACGCACGCATCGGCGATGAGCCGCATCTCGATCGCGCTCTTCTCGTACTTGACGCGGTAGTAGAGTTCCTGAGCATCGATCACGCCATCGCGGCCGTAAATGTTTTGCAAGAACTCAACCAGACCTGCCGGGATGACCTGGCGTGGAGTGAGCAGGGCGATGTGGTCCACGTGCTTGCCGGCTGCGGCGGCCTTAATCACGTCCTCGATGCGCTCGGCGCGAATGGGATATTTCTCGTCGGCCAATTGCAGCAGTTCGACCTTGTGTACCGTAGCGCCGGAACGGTCCGCCAGTTGTTCGGCGACGTATCCGCCCTCGAGGCCTGCAACAATGTGAAACCCGTTGGGCCCGATGATTCCGGCTACCTGTTCGATGGAGATGTTGGTGTTGCCGCCGAGGTAGGGGACGTCGCCCGCGTAGTGCTCGTCAGAAAAGACCAGACCGACGGTGTGTCCGTGCTTTTGCAAAGCCTTATTGGTCCGGCGAACGCGCTGCTGGAATTCTTCCCGCGGTGCAAGGTATTCGCGGTCGATTACCGGCGTGTCTTGTATTGCGCGCAGAACTTTTTCGAGATCATGACGATGTGTTTCGATCGGCGGTAGTGCGTTCATAGAATTGCCCTTAATTGCTAAAGTCAGATTTTTGCTTGCACTTAGTTGTGGAGATCGACTGTCTTGCGATTGACGTTCCAACCTTCAATTTCGACGTTGGGGATAGCTGTATTCTTTTCGGGCATAGGGTAGGTGGCGGTTATCTGGCGTGTTTCTCCGGGTAGCAGGGCGAAGTAGTTGTCCTGCCACAACACCGGCAAGATTTCATCATCCTCGTCGGCTTCACGGCTGACGCGGTGAATCCCTCCTTTAGTGACCTTCAGATGTACGGCAAAAGCAAGGCTGGAGCTGGGGTTGTGAACGGTCACTGTGGTTGAGCTTTGCCCGCCATTTTGTTTGAACTGAGCGGCAGCGTCTAAATCAACTCGCGCCAACGTGTTGAGCGCAGTGTAGTCTGCGAATGTCTTGGTGGGACTCCACGTGGAGATGTCGTATTGCCCACTCGAATCTTCCTCTTGGCGGGCCCAGTCAATGGTTTCGTCGCGGGTGGAGAGCCAGTAGAAGTTGCTGCTCTTTACTTCGCCGGCCGATTCAAGCGAGAGGCTGACGAAGTAGGTCGGGCTGAGACCTTTCAGTGCAGGTACTGTGAACACTCGCGTGCTGCTGTCCGCCGCAATGCTGACGTCAGCCTGTTTCGAATATTTCTCGGTCATATCGAGGTTGTAAACCTTGGCGATGACCCTGACATTGGCGAATGGCTGGTAGTAAGAATTCACGATCACGACAGAGCGGTCGTCGTACGAGTACTGCACGTGCAGCGGCTCACATGCTTTCTTCACACCGAAATAGGATCCGCCGGGCCGAAGATACCAGTCATACATGTGCCAGATCATGCTGGGCCATGCATTGTTCAACATCCATTGGATGATGCCTGTGGAAGTGTACTTGTTGCGCCCGTAGGCTTCCATCATGGCGCGGTGCGCCTCATAGGTCTGGACCTGGGCTTTAGCGGCGAACTCCTCAACAGAGTTTGGGGTGCCGTAACGTTGGTCGAGGGCGTCGGTAAACACGTTCAGGGTATGAGACATCCCGCCGGCGTGGTATTCCCAGACAGAATCAATGGGCCAGAGATGGTCGACGGGCAGCATGCGACGCAGACTCTCGATGGGCGGGATCGCAGGGCCGGGGCTGGTTTCGGTGTTGAAGCCAAATGCGCCGCCATGGCGCGTGTCGAGATACCAGAATGATGGTGCGACGTACTCATACGGTCCTGTCATCTTCACGCCACTCGGTCCAACGGTGGTGGTCCTGCCAGCGGCGGATGAGATGGAGGGATTCGGCCATTCCAGTTCCCGCAAAATTGCCAAGTACATTTTTTCGATCCGGGGCGGCGGTGCGAAGTCGCTGCCGTAGAGCCAGGCAATGACGGAGGGATGGCGCTCGAGTCGCCGGATTTGATCGCGCAATGAGTCTCCTGCGATGCGTTCGCTTTCTTTATCCCACGTGGGCCAGTTCTCCCACTGATCGCAGCAGCACCAACCGGCTAGTACGAGAATGCCCATCTGGTCTGCGAGATCGAAAAAGTGGTCGTTCTCGATCTTGCCTTCAAGGCGCACCGCGTTTAGGTTGAGATCGCGCACGTAGTTGAGCTCTGCCTGCTGTCTTTCTGGCGAGGACCGCAGCAGCATGTCGAAGCTGTAGCCAGCGCCTCGAATGAGGATGTTCTTGCTATTGATTTGAAAAGCGCGATGGCCCTTTTCATCAATCCTGGAAGTGACCTGACGAATTCCGAAGTGAATGTGGGATGTATCCGAGATCTCATTTTGCACTTCCACGGTCAGATCCAATGGATAGAGATCCTGCTTTCCAACCTGCGCAGGCCACCACAATCGGGGATTGCTGATCTTTAGTTGGGAAAATTTCTCGGGGGTGAAGCGAACGACCTGAGTCTCCCCCGGCCCGAGGCGCACTGGTTGCTCGAAGGCGAGGGTTTCGATGCGTCCCTTTACAAGAGCTTCGACTGGATGGTCTGCGGCGTTGGTCAGTTCCGCGCGAACCGTCAGGGATGCTTCGTCGGTGGATGGCAGGTTGAGTTGGGGCAGTACCGCCGGATAGCGAAGTGTGATTGGACCCGTGGCGGTAAGGTGGACGTCGCGCCAGATACCCATCTCTTTGTCAGGTGGCATCGGGGCCCAATCCACCAGCGTAATTGCGAGATCATGCGGCTGCGGAGGGAAGACTTCGAGCGCAAGGGAATTTATCTGGCCAGGCTTGGCAGCGGTGGTTACATCGAAGTCGAACAGCCGCCACGTTCCCGCTAGTGTTTCAGAGGACGCGATCTTTACACCATTCATCCAAACGTTTGCGCGATAGTTGATGCCGTCAAAGCCGAGTCTCAGGGTCTTACCGCTGAATTCCGTCGGGACCGTGAACTCGGTACGATACCACCATGACTGTCGAAACGGGCTGGCAGGCGGCATCTGGATATTCGAGAAGTCCTCAAAAATCGGATAAGTTGTGCCGGGGATGGAGCGCAGGTTCAGCCCGGTGTAGGGATCGGGGTATACCTTATCGGCAACGAGCGCACCCAAAACCGTCGAGGGCAATGTAGCGGGATACCACGCGCTTGTCGGAAAACCGACGGTCGAGATTACCGCTCCAGTCGCGTGCAAGTCGGCGGAAGATTGGATGAACCAATTCTCGCGGAGCGTGAGACTCGCAGGGGTATTGACTTCAGCTGCAGCTGCGGCCGCTATTTCAACGATGCAGATTGTAAAAAGAGCTAGCAGAGTTGCGAAATGACGCCGAATCATGAGTAACGCTCCTTTTCGAGTGAACCGGAACGCCACACCTCTTCACCGGGGACGGAACCGATACCGCGTCTCCTACGATACCATTTGCGATTGTGAGACAACGATGCAGTGTCCGGTGCAAGGTGTTGCAAGCCCATTCGTATCGGATCACGATTGCGCGCTTATCTGCGAAGGCGCGCGCTGTCTCGTACTTTCCTGGCGACGGACTGTAGGAAGTCGTCGAGGGATTGATCGGCGGGCCGCTCGACGCCGGTCTTGTTAGTGATTCGGGCCGCAATCTTTTGTGCGGTCGCGTCCCTGAACCCGAACTCCAGGGTCTCGCGCCGTTGCAGATAAGTTTCAATCAAGACGAGTTCGTCGGAAGTTAGGCTCGAAAGTTGGGGATCGGACGGGGAGTTCTCGGTGAGAGATGTCCAATCGGGACGAAATTCCTCGGTCCGTTTTTCGTGTACGACGATGCTGCCAACGAGGTGATCTCCAAGGCGCTGATTCTGGCGGCTGATCATCATTGTGATGATACCTACGATGTACAGGCCGGGAAGCCAATCGATGACCCGCAACAGGTTTCTTCCGATGGCTTCATACACGTTAATGCCGCGTCCTGAATTCTTGATGACTCGTATTTTCGCCAAGCGCTTGCCCGGAGTCTGGCCTTTCCAGATGATTTCGAAGAAGGCGAAATATCCCCAGTAGATGCAAAACACGAATAGGATCATCAGAGCCGGCAGCCAGGATCCGGGCAAGGCGGAGGCCCAAGAGGGCAGCGATGGGCCATACTTGGCAAGGCCTACCATGGCAAACGTCGCCGCGATGTACAGAAGGATTTGAATTAGAGTATCGACAGCAATCGCCATGAAGCGGCTGCCAATGCCAGCTAAGGGCAGATCAAGCGAAATCTGTTCCGGCGTATCGATGCGGATCCGGTCATCGGACGGGGTTTCGGTTATGCCGTCAGCCTGATCTGAAAAGGACAACGATTTGATCTCCACCCAGTGGTTAGACAAACGTAAACCTTACTGGAACAGGCTGGAACAACTTCTGGACCAGAGTGCACGCCGGGGACTGTCCAGCCTGGGTCGAAGCGAACTGCAGGAACTCGGACTTTTGTACCGGCAAATCGCAGCCGACCTGGCTGCGATGCGCGAAGACCGCGGTTCGGTACACTTCGCCCGCTACCTGAATCAACTTCTGGCGCGCGCACACAATATCATTTATTCGGCCAAAAAGACGAGTCCTTCCGCGATCTTCGGTTTCTTTGCCGTGACGTATCCGCGTGTGTTCCGGCAGCAGTGGCGCTATGTGCAGATTGCTCTCCTGATCTTTGCAATTTCGGCTGCGGCGGGCGCCGTGCTTACGTATCAGGATCCCGACTTTAAGCTGAGTATCATCGGACCTCAAATGGTACACACGATCGAGAAGCGGGAGATGTGGACCCACTCGATCGTCGGCGTCAAACCGCTAGCCTCCAGCGCGATCATGACGAACAACTTGAGCGTCGGATTCATGACGTTCGCTCTCGGCATTACAGCTGGCCTGGGCACGATTTATATGTTGCTCTTCAATGGACTGTTGCTAGGAGTTATTGGCATGGCGTGCCATACGTCTGGCATGAGCTTACAGCTATGGGGCTTTGTGGCGCCGCACGGAGTGCTCGAATTGCCGGCGATCTTTGTGGCTGGCGGAGCAGGGTTGCGGGTAGCGGCCGGGCTTCTGTTTCCCGGATATCTACCGAGGCGGGAATCCCTAGCGCGTGCGGGGACGGAGGCTGTGCAACTGCTGCTGGGGTCCATCCCCATATTGGTCGTGGCCGGGGTCATCGAGGCTTTCGTCTCACCTACGGGTCTCGCAACGGGATTGAAATTCGTGATGGCAGGAGCACTGTTCATCTTGTTGCAGGCTTACCTGTTCGGCGCGAGCCCCACGCCTAAAGTTGACTCTTCTGTTTGATACGAAGATAGGAATTGACCAGTACGGGGGCCAACTCGCCGGACTGGGCTTCCACAGCGAGAGCGCCGTGCTCGCGCAATCGCGCGAGCAGTAGCTCGCGGCGGTGAATGACCTCCTGCGCGGCGGTGACCTGATACATTTCGCTGACAGTGTCGGGGCGACGGGCGGCTGCGAGTTGCAAGTCGGGTTGTCCGATGACGACAAATAAGACTAAGTGGCGAGGCAAAAGCTGGGATGCCGCGTCGATCACCTCCGGCGTCATGGCAGTTTCGGCTAAGTCAGTAATCCAGACGACCAGGCTTCGGCGCTTCTGATCGCGCATCAGTTGGGCGGCAGCCTGGAGGTGGTCGGCTTCCCATGCGTCTTCGCGGGTGGTCGCCAGGGCTTCCATAAACTGACGAAGGTGGGAACTTCCGCGGGTAGCGGGAATTCTCTTGCGAACATTGCGGGCATAGGCCAGCAGACCGACGCGATCCCCGGTGAAGAGAGCGACCTGACACAGAGCGAGGGCAGCGTTTGCCGCATGATCCAGCTTGCTGAGCGATGCGACCTTCGCTCTCATCAAACGTCCAGTATCGAGGACGATCCACACGGTCTGGCTTTTCTCGAGCTCATAGAGGCGGGTCACGAGCTTTCCGCGACGGGCGGTTGCTGTCCAACAAATGTCGCCGAAGTCATCGCCGTCCTGATATTCGCGGAGGCTTTCGAAAGCGCGTCCAGCGCCGCGGATCCGGCTGAAGCGTTTTTCCAGAGCAATTTGGCGGCTGCGAACCAGATACAGGGCGTGACGCTTGGCTTCCGACAGATTGGGATAGACGAGGAGTTCCTGCTTCAGGTCGGCCATGGCCCAGCGCTGGGCGATTCGGAACCGACCCTCGTAGCGAAGATAAACATAAGGGGCGACGGATGTCCCGCGCTTTTTCGGCTGAATCGAATATTCCGCTTCCGCTTCCGCTTCGCCGCGACCGCGCACGAGCAGGTCGAGGGCGGCGGGTTGGGTCCGCAGCGATGGAGGGAGGGCGTCCACAACGTGAAGGTGGAGACTCGACATCGAGCTATTAATCGCGGTGATCTTGACCTGCGAACGGACCGAAAGGGATAAGGGCGCGAGCCAAGTGCGACGAATGGTGATGTCGCGCGGCTTGGGCAGGGAACTCAGATCTGCGGCCCAGGCCAAGAAAACCAAAACATCCCATGCGACCATCGCATAGACGAAGCGATGATCGAGGAAGGCGGGAGCGAGCCAACCCATTCCGAGCAGCAAGAGCAGAAAGAAACGGTAGCCGAACGAGAGCGGGAAGCGGCTTGAGGATCGCGCGTGCGCCTCGACCGGTTCCGGAACCATGGCCAGCCAATCGCTCATTTGGGCAGCGCAACCGCGCGGACTACGTCTTGAATGACCTGGTCGGCTGTGATGCCTTCGAGGTCGGCTTCCGGTTTGACAACAATGCGATGGCGGAAGACGGGTAAGACTGCCTGTTTGATGTCGTCGGGAATCAGATAATCACGACCGTCAATTGCGGCCAGAGCTTTTGCGAAGCCCAGCAGGCTGACCGCTGCTCGAGGACTGGAGCCCAGAGACAGTGCAGGCCAATCCCGCGTGCGGCGCACGATTTCGACGATGTAGGTAAACAAGGCTTCTTGAACCTTTACGGCTCTGACCTGTTGTCGCGCCTCCGCCAGCCAGTCTGGTGGTACCGGGAGGATTCCGGCGTCGTCGAGACGATCTGAATCGAAACCGTTCTGGACATTCAGAAGCAGTTGAATCTCTTCTTTCGCTTGTGGGTAGGGAACGCGAATCTTCACGAGGAAGCGATCGAGTTGGGCCTCGGGGAGAGGATAAGTGCCCTCGAAGTCGATGGGATTCTGAGTGGCAAAGACGGTGAAATGCGCGGGAAGGTCGTGACGCTCTCCATCAATGGTCACCTGCCGTTCCTGCATGCCTTCGAGGAGAGCCGCTTGCGTGCGGGGTGGCATGCGGTTCACCTCGTCCACGAGCAACATGCTGGTGAAGATTGGTCCGCGGTGCAATTCGAAGGTGCTGGTGGACATGTTCAGAATCTTGGTGCCGACGATGTCAGCCGGCATGAGATCTGAAGTGCACTGTACTCTTTGAAAATCCAAGCCGAAAATTCGCGAGAGGACTTTGACCGCGAGGGTCTTCGCAATTCCGGGGACGCCTTCAAGAAGCACATGCCCGCTGGCAAGATGCGCAACGAGGCATTGGGTTTTCAGTTCGTCCTGCCCAACTACGACCTTGCCCATTTCGTGGCGTACGTGCTGAGCGAGTCTTACAACTGCTTCCATGCTTTGGTCTCCCCATGCGATGTCCGCACCAGCTTGAGCCGGACTTCATAGTCAAAAAGCGTCTGAACCAATCGCAGCGCTATAGCCGCCGGAACATTGGGATCGTAGTGGTACGACTCACACTCAGACAGTGTGTCGGCGAAGTTATCTTCGGATAAAGCGTAATGGTCGCGTATCGCACGACTCAATTCATCCACGCTGCTGTTGACGGACAATCCAAGGCGGCGGGTCAGCCGGTAGCGGAATCGCTGCCAAGAGATCTCCACGGCCACACCGCTGGCTTTGGCATGTTCATACATCAATCCAAGCGTTTTCACGAACTCGAGCGGAGATAACCGGACTTCTCCCTCGGGAATCCAGACCGGTCCGCTTCGGCGTGAGTAGGCGAGAATAATGGCAATTGCAAACATTGCCAACTGCAAGGCGATCCAGCGAATGATTCGGCTTGTTTGGGTAGTGACGGCAAAGCGCTCATATCCGTGGATGTACTCGTCCCACAAGATTTTGGTCTGCGCTGGGGCATCAACTGCGGACAAAAAGAATGCCAAGTTCCCGTTTTCTTTGAGTCCGGCGTTCGTGAGTGGAGTATCGCCCGCGAGCCACAGAACTCTCCCTTGCCCAACTTTGTATTCGACCACCAACGGCTTCTCGCGCTCGCCATAGAGTCCGACCGCTCCCGTTCCGGGATGCCAGTAGGATTGTGGAGCGAGAGTGATCACGGGCGCTGCGTGCGTGATGGAAGAAGGAGCGATTGCTGTTACTTGCTTCCAAGTCGATCCCGCAAGCGGATCGGGTATGGCCTCACTCAGCGGTAGATAGTAGCCGGCGAACTGGCCGGCGGCGATCAAGTGGCCTCCGCTCCGGAGGAAAGACTCGAGCTTCTGCTTGTCTTCGTTTGCCGGGAATTTTGAGGGGTCGACCAGGATGAGAGTATTTCCGTTTCCGTCCGGAAGGTCTCGCAGCGGCTGCTCCCATGTTTTGGCGTCGTACCCCGATTCCTTAAGAAGCAGGAACGCGGCTTTGCATCCACCCGACGCCGTCGAGTAGGCGGTGGGCACATTCTGGTCCGAATCGGTTCCACCGACGAACAGCGCCGCGGCACCAATCATCACAACAAAAATGCCGGCAGCGGTAAGAAGAATCTTGCGGTCGGCTGAGGTTAGCCGCATGGGCATCCGAGCCGCTCCAGTTCGGCAAGGGTTTGCTCAAAGCCATCCGAGCCTGCAGCTTGCATGCCGTACCAAACGCCCTCAAGCCGAATGGTGAGTGCGCGGAGCGCGGCCTGGTGGGTGCTGGTGGCCGGAAGGAGACGCAGATACTCCCGTGGCGTTCGAGCGCGGTCGGGCCGCCACGCTCCTTGTGCTTCAAGGAAGGAGATGCCTGCCCAATAGGCGAGGTGGATCGCGTCGCGCCATTCGCCGCGCGCCGCCGCGGTGCGAGCCTCCGAAAGCCAGATGGGCCACTCCTTGGCGCTCACGGTTAAGTTTGCGGGCAGGATCGTATCCATGCGAGTGTCGTCACGTAAAGAACGGTACATCCAATAGGCGAGGGCGAGCACGGCAATCAGAATCAGGGCGTACACCAGGATGTCGCTAATGATGGGGATTGCGGACGCAGAAATAACCTTTCCCATCAACCGGAAAAGGAAATCTCTGATCCGCTGTTTGAACCGGTCCATCCACGTTTCTCCGTGGACATTCCGAAATTCCTTGCGCGACAAAATCTCATTCAGCAGGGATCGGCGCGAGGCAAGATCCGGCGCGGCGGTCTCAAACTGGTTCGCCTGGTAACGCAAGGTTTCCAGATGTTGCTGTATCAGGTCCAATGGTGCATTCGTGGGTTTTGCCTGCCATGCTCCGAGGTCACGGCGGATGGATTCGGTGGAGACTTCGAAATGAGCGCCGTCCGACTGTACGTTCCAGGCGGAAGGCAGCCCCTTCAGGAAATCAGCGGCCCTTTGCGGCTGTTCTTTTATCCGCTGGATGGCGGAGATCGAGTCGTCGAGCGTGTGGATGTATTCCGGAACGGTGAGAGAGCCGGTCGACTCGGTTTGGGCGGTCGACGGTTTCGGCGCAATCCATAGAGCCAGTAGCAGCCCGATCAGCAGATTAGGTCGCATAGAACCTTAAGAGCCGAGCACGGGTATTGCTGCGTCTGGGGTAGCTCCATCGAGAGTAGCCATCATGTGCTGCAGGTCGAAAGCTTCCTTACGGACTCTCTGGTCGTAATAAAGGAGAGAAAACCCAATTGTCATTAAGGGCCCAGCCAAACATTGGCTAAAGAAAGAGCCCACGGGGACGACAATTTGATACCACAGCGGAATGCCCACCGTGTGATGAGTTCGTGCAGCCATGGTGAGCACCGTTACTGCCGGGATCAGCCAGGCCATATAGATCGCGTACAGCAACACGAGGAACAGGACATAGATGACGAAAACGCGACCACGGCTACCCTTTGTTAGCTCGGCGCTGCGGTTCACGGAATCGCGCAATCCAGTATCTTCGATTACTGCCACAGGGATTGTGAGCGCCCACATCAGTCCAAGAATGATGCCAGGAACAATGAGCAGTACCAGACCGACACTGATACCAATCCCGTAGCCGATCATAATGAGGGCAAGATAGAAGATCCTGCCTTTGATTCCGGCGAACGATTCAGCAATTGAAGTGGGCCGATCGAGGTGAACATGCGAGACCGCAATTACGGTTGCGCCCTGAGACGCCGCCGTCACTGCCAGAGTGACGATCAATGAACCCAGCGTCCACAAAAGGCTGATACTTGGCGCCGGAGTGCGTTGCAAACCGACACCCACGAGTTGGTACGCTAAAAGCACCAGATGGGGAAGAGCCGTAATCCCGGCAAACAGCAGAAAGTTCTTGCGGTAATAGTAGAAGCAGCGGTCGAGGAGTTCTCCTAAACTCAATGGTCGCAGGTCGGTTGCCATAGCACACCTCTGTGCCTTGGCGAGGATGGTATCACAGGTTTTTTCAGAGAGAACACAAATACTGCGGCTGGTCCTTCATCGATCTGATCCCTTCTTTTCTGCCGCCAGCACTTCGAGAGTATATTCAGTCGGAGCTAGTCGAATCGTGCGAACAGGTCCAAAGGAGTCAGCGATATCTACCTGGAAAGTCGGGTAGTTCGTGGGCGAATAGTGGAACGAATAACTGTGACCGGGAATTGTCTCCGATCCGACTCTCCCTTTCTCATCATAGGTCAGTGCGTATACCTGCGCGCTATCTTCAGTTAAGCGATTCAAGCGGCCGGATTCGTCATAACCATATTCAGTTACGTGTTGATTGCTATCTCGAACGCTCTGAAGATGCCCGGCGCGATCGTAAGAGTACTCGAAACGTCCCCCTTCTCTATGGATAGCTTCTATGATCCTGTGGCTCGGGTCATACTTGAAATGCAGTTCGTGCCCAGCGGGGGAGCGTGCATGGAGAAGATCACCGCTGGCGTCCCGGGTCAGAATAAGTGTCTTCCCGTCATAGGTCCTGATCCCGGTCAGTGCAGCCTGCTCGGGCCGAGTCGCTCCATTGGGATCGGGAAACATGTACGTCATTCCGGCATGCTTCAGATTCCATCCAGGCCATCCCCAATCAATCGTCGAACCTGAAAACATGCTTCCGTTGAGGTCGCGATTGGTATAGCGGGCATCCCAGTATCCGAAGCCCCAGTTCGATCGTCGAAAGTGAGAACGACCGCCGTGCTCCAGAACCAGATCCGTCCACGTAAAGGGCCATTTGTCCCCCGTTAAGAAGATGTTGAGATTGTGGGTCCCGCCGATTCCGAACGCGCGCGACCTCTCGTCCTGCGTACGCAAGACTCGGGTGAGTTCGAGCGGGATGCGGTCTGCTTTCCAGAAGTCTGTACGCTGATCGAGCAACAGGCCGTAACGCAAGTCAACCTGCAGGGTTTCGAGATTGGATTCTCTGTAATATCCGCTGCAACTTGCGACAATGCCGGACTCGGGGTGGTTTCTTTCCGGCGTTGTGTAATGCCGCAAGATAAAACAGGGATCTCCGTCGGTTACGTGCAGATCCGCGCGAACGATAACATCACTTGCCAGGTAGTCATCGCCGATATCATCCAAGTCCGGCGTGTCATCCACGTACCTATAGAGCACACTTTCGAAGTCATTGCTGAGCTGCAAACGGAAGTGAAGAATCCCGACATTCCTGGCAAGTGCTTTTGCAGCCCTTTTTTCCAGAACATCAGCTGTGACTGGTTTATCTTCATCCTCGGCGGGCTCAGAGAGGTGAGCGGTCGAAATCACGGCGAAGCGCTCCTCCGATCGGAAACTGAAGGCATAGGTCCACCTGAGTTCGGATATGTACATATCCTGCTCGGTAATTCCAATCATCACGGCGCCACTTTCCGCCGATTGGCGGGGATAGGCCAATTTCATTGCTGCAATCAGATCCTCGGCCGCGAATTGCTTGCGGGCTGCGTTTTTTGCCCAGTTGGGCGGCGGTATCAAGGGAAGCAAATCTATGCGGAGTCCGTAGTGCCTTTCAAACTTCGATAACAGTCGATGGACGTCCACCGACTGGACTGTTCCCACTGGTACGACATACACGGCGCCCTCTCCGCGGAGATCCGAGGGCGATGCCGCCTGAGATTTTGCCAACGTAGAGCCAGCGGCGGAAGCGCCGACGCGCTGCAGAGGTCGAGGCAGTTGGATGAAGAAGTTATGGACGTAGCCTATGAAAAGCGCCACGACTGCGATCGCGAGCAGACTCCAGCTCACCACAAACCTGAGTAATAGAAGATCTGGGTTGTCACGCGTTGTTCTGACAATGAGTTCCTTATTTCGAAGCTCTTTGAAGGCGAACAGATCACCCGGGCCGAATGCCCGTTTAGGAAGCACCAGCAGATCGTCAGGCTCCTGTCGCATGAGGAACACGTTATTGGTTTCGTGGCAGGCGGATATATTGGCCCAGCGGATATTCGTGCGTCCCGCGGCCGACGTGCGGACTATGTCACTCTCCTCAATCCTGAACTCAACAGGCTCGTGGAGACTTGAAGTCGATCTGTACTTAGCTACAGCGCGCAGTCGCCAGAACAGCGTGCGTTCAAGAAGCAGAAGACAAGCGACGAGAAACAGAAGGTATCCCCACCATCGAAAGCCCGCAAGACGGACACAGATTCCGAGAACAATCAGCACGCAGGTCAAGCCGTACAGATTCCGAAACAATAGCCGGCTTCTTGCCATGCGGAGCCGATAGGCGATCTGCGATTCAAGGTACTCGTTTTGCGATAGTGCGGACGTGACGATCACGTGGGAAGTGTACAACGCATGGTCGCTTGCACGAAGAAAGTCACAATCTGCGGGAACAGACAGCGACCTTCAAAGTTGAAGCACTGATTGCGGACTCGTCACAGTTTTCCTTTGATAGATACGCAAAGCTGCATCCCATACAGGTCTGGGCTCCAGACCGATAGCCGGGATGGGTGGTTACTTTCTTCCGTTACTCCCATTACTTACCTGGGATTGTGCGGAGTACATGTCCCAACGTAATCTCGAACCATACGGATCGCAGTAAGCCGACGGACAAAGCGAAGCCGGTTACTAAAGGGCCAAGTACGATGACGTTCCTCCGAATCCTGCTGGCAGTAACTGTTACCACCGGTATGACCGTGGCGAAGGAGCTTCCTAACGCACCCAGCGCCGAAATGGCTGCCGCGGCTATGCCTGTGATCATGGAGAGGGCTGCGACTACCGTTAAGCGCGCCGTCGTCGAAAAGCCTGTCGTTGACAAGAAATTCATTGCACTCGCAATCATGACCGGCGGCAGCACCTTCGCCGACTCTTTCACGACGATGTTCGCCACCCAGAACTGGCGCGCTGGCAAAACGAATGTCTGCAACGTGGAAATACAGTCCGCTTACCTGTATGGCACTCATCCGACGGCTGGCCGGTCCTACGCGGTAGCTTCGGCCAAGACTGCTGGATCGCTGATTGCGGCCTACTACCTCCGCAAACATCACAGCAAGTTCTGGAGCCTGCCTCTGATCGGCACAACGGTGACCAGTCTGCAGGGCGTTACGCAGAACATGAGGGCGTGTAACTGAAACGCGCATCGCGGGCCTATTGCACCGCAGAGTTGTAGCGAGTGTTGCAAGCTGCCTGATGCTCGGGAGGCAGTGATCGTATAAGTACCCGTCGCAGTTGAGTTCGTCGGTGGCTGAGAGGCAACTCCGGTTGCGCCAGCGCAGGCTGCCACCTAACAGCAAACATTGAATCAGCAGCGCCCAATATCAACAGCCCTAGGCCTATGAAAGGGCGTGCTTTACGTTTCTTGACAAACATTGCAAATTGCAATAGTCTTATTTCGATCTGAGATAGGTTTGTTGGGATGAGGCTGGGCGAGAAAATCCGGTACCTGCGGGAAGTGGAAGGATCGCTTCGCGGATTGGGGCGCCCGATGACCCAACAGGAACTGGTTCGCGCGATTCGCGAGGAGGCGGGCGCGCGGGGAAGTGGAAAGCGTGGCGGCAAGGTCCCGACGCTCAGCCAATCCTATTTATCGCAGATCGAAAACGGATCGCGTCCGCACATGACGCAGTCGTCGCGTGCGCTGCTGGCGAGGTTCTTCAAGGTGCATCCGGGATTTCTGGTGGATGATCCGGAGGGATATCACACCGAACTGACGTCAGACCTTCGCACAGTGGAAGGGCAGATCGACGTGTGGTTGCTGCAGGGCTCGGAGCGGTTTGCGAGCGATCCGGAGATCAGCAATGTGCTAATCAAGGCCGCACGCGAAAAAGACACGCGGCGGTGCCTGCTGTTGTTGGGAGCGATTCTCGACACGCCGGGATTGGCGGATCGTCTGCTTGAGGCGTTGCGTCCGGAGTTGATGGCGAGCGGGGAAGGGAGGCGAGTGCGATGACCTGGACCGATTTCTATCTGATCTGTTTCGCGGTCGGCTTCTGCTTCAGCTTTTTTTCTTTTGTGTTCGGCGGATCGCGTTTGAGAAAGTTGCACTTGCCGCACTTTCATAGCCATGGTGGACACCTGCCGATGGCGCATGGAGCAGTAGGGCATGTGCTGGCAAGGCCGCATGGCGGGGGTGCGCACGTCGCGGGCGACGGAGCCGGGTCGCACGGGGGGCATGCAGGAAGCGTGTCGCCTTTGAATCCGCCGTCGATCGCGGCATTTCTCGCGTGGTTCGGCGGGACAGGGTACTTGCTGACGCGGTTCTCCGCGTTCTGGGTTGGCACTGCATTGTTGCTGGCTGTCATCGCGGGGTTGATTGGCGGATCGATCATCTTCCTGTTTTTGACGAAGGTGCTCATGTCGGACCAGGAGTATCTCGATCCCGCGGACTTCGAGATGGTCGGTGTGCTGGGGAGATTGTCGGTGCCGATTCGCGAAGGCGGCACGGGAGAGTTGATCTATTCGCAGATGGGAACGCGGCGCGTCTGCGGGGCGCGCAGCGAGAGCGGTTTCGCAATAGCGAAGGGCGCGGAAGTTATCGTGACGCGTTACGAGAGGGGAATTGCGTACGTGCGCCTTTGGAGTGAGTTGTCGGGTGAACTTGACGAGACCGGCGTAGAAACGAAAACGGAGTAGGGGAGAACCTCATGGCCCGTACCTGGTACAGGGCGTTGGTTGCGCTGATGTGGCTGGCGTTGCCCAGTTCCGCGTGGTGTTACTGGCGGGTGTGGGAGCAGTTGCCGGGGCGAATGGCAGTTCATTTTGACGCGGACTGGCAGGCGAACGGTTTTACGTCCCGTGAAGGCGCATTGCAGCTCGGGTTGGGAATCATGGCGGTGATGCTGGTGTTGTTTACGGTCGCGACGCTGATTATTCACGCACTGAAACCGCCTGCGGCCTGGCCCGCTCTGGTGATTTCGTATGTGGTGATCGGGTTTTGCTGGTACGGCAATTATTCGATTGTGAAGTTCAATGTAAACGCTCAGGGGGCCGCGAAGTTCTCAGTCGTCAGTTCTCAATTCCCAAGTTCCGGGGAAGGCTCCGGTCCTACGAATTGAAAACTGAGAACTGAGAACCGGTTCTTGAGGAGCGTTATGCCACAGATTTCGCATGTAGTTGAGATTTGGATCTACGTCGGCTTGGCCGTAATGGTCATTTTGTTCCTGATCAGCGGCATGGCCCGGATCTATCGCAAGGCTGGTCCGCACGAAGCCTTGATTGTGTACGGACTGGGCGGCACTCGGGTTGTGAAGGGGCACGGCACGATGGTGCTGCCGATGGTGCAGGTCTGCCGCGAGCTATCGCTGGAGTTGATGTCGTTCGATGTGGCTCCGCAGCAGGATCTGTACACGAAGCAGGGCGTGGCCGTTACGGTCGAGGCTGTGGCGCAGATCAAGGTGAAATCCGATACGGAATCTATTTTGACCGCATCGGAGCAGTTCCTGACGAAGACCGACGACGAGCGCCAGGGACTGATCCGGCTGGTGATGGAAGGACATTTGCGCGGCATCATCGGCCAATTGACTGTGGAAGAGATCGTGAAGCAGCCAGAGATGGTGTCGGACCGTATGCGTTCGACTTGCGCCGATGACATGAACAAGATGGGGCTGGAAGTGATTTCGTTCACGATCAAGGAAGTGCGTGACAAGAACGAGTACATCACCAACATGGGACGTCCGGACGTGGCGCGGATCAAGCGCGACGCGGATGTAGCCGCTGCGGAAGCCGATCGCGACACGGCGATCAAGCGAGCGCTGGCGACACGGGAATCTGCCGTGGCGAGAGCGCAGGCCGACCAGGAGAGGGTGCTCGCAGAGACGCTGTCGCTGGCGAAACAGGCTGAGGCACAGCGAGACCTCGAGGTGAAGAAAGCGCAGTTCCTCGAAGTGACGAAGCGCCAGCAGGCGCAGGCTGACAAAGCCTATGACATCCAGACCAACATCATGCAGCAGCAGGTGATTGCCGAGCAGGTGAAGGTGCAGCAGATTGAGAAAGAGCAGCAGGTGAAGGTGCAGGAAGCTGAAATCAACCGGCGCGAGAAGGAATTGATCGCGACCGTGTTGAAACAGGCGGAGATTGAGCGTCAGCGGATTGAGACTCTTGCGCAGGCCGAGAAGCAGCGCCTGATGTCCGAAGCGGAAGGACACGCGTCTTCCATTCGTCAACAGGGCGAAGCCGAAGCCGAAATCATCTTCAAGAAAGGCGAGGCTGAAGCCAAGGCGATGAACGTGAAGGCGGAAGCGTTCCAGGAATACAACCAGGCGGCTGTGATCGATAGATTGTTCGCCACCATGCCGGAAGTCGTGAAGGCTCTGGCTGGTCCGTTGGCGAATGTGGACAAGATCACGATCGTCTCGACAGGAAACGGCGATGCTTCGGGGATGAACAAGATTACGGGGGACATCGCCAAGATGGCAGCGCAGGTGCCGGCGCTGTTCGAGACACTCTCGGGCATGCCGATGTCGGAGCTGCTGGGCAAGGTACGCGCAATCGGGGACAAGGTTCCGAAGCCACCGGAGCTGCCGAAAGCGTAGGAAGGTGCGGGAATATCGCGGGGACGGTCCCGCTAATTCGCGTCACCGTAGGCAATCTGGTTTGCTGCCTGGAAGTTGCGGAGAGCAAAGCCGCAAGTGGAGTGGAGTGAATTATGAAATGCGAATCAAGATACTCGGGGCTTGGCATTGCGCTGGGAGCCGCTTTGGGCGTGGCCTTCGGTGTGATTGCAGGAAACGTCGCCGTATGGCTTGCCGTTGGAGTCGCTATCGGACTTGTGCTCGGCGCTTCAATGCGGCAAAGACAGGCTAATTGCCGGGTCTGCGACGAACTCCATCAGTCACCTGAGGACATCGAGAGAAGAGCGCGTTGAACAGCATAAAGAGAGGAGCGTTGATCGCGCTTGCATCTGCTGCGGAAGAGCGTGATGCAATTGGAAGGGCGTCGGCAAGAGCTTTCTCGCTGCTCCGAAACCGAAAAGAACTAACGGGAGGCCGGGATCGGCCGCTCATTTGTCAGAGCTCATAGCTCGAAGCTGAAAGAAAGGGGTTCGCCATGGCATTGCTAGAGCGCGTTTCCACGTTGGTCCGGGCAAATCTGAACGACCTGATCGACAAGGCGGAAGATCCGGAGAAGATGATCAAGCAAGTCATCCTCGATATGCAGAACCAGCTTTTGCAGGTCAAGACGCAGGTAGCGATTGCGATTGCAGACCAGCACCTGCTGGAGAAGAAGCACAAGGACAATGAAGAGAAGATTGCGGAATGGATGCGCAAGGCCGAGCTCGCCGTGGATAAGAAGGAAGACGACCTGGCCCGTGCGTCGCTACAGCGGGTCGAAAGCTATCGCGAGCTGACCGAAAGCTTTGCGCAGCAGGTGAACGATCAGAAGGCGCAGGTGGAGAATCTCAAATCTGCTTTGCGTCAGCTGGAGCAGAAACTTACGGAAGCGCAGGCGAAGGCAGATGTTCTGGTTGCGGCGCATCGTCGTGCGCGGGCGGTCAGCAGGGCAAGCGACGCGCGGATGGCGTCGGGTGACGGCTCGAAGATCGCGGCATTCGACCGGATGAAGCGCAAAGTGGCGCATTCCGAGGCAGTGAGCCAGGCCAAAGGGGAGATTGCCGCCGACAACATCGAAGACCGGCTCGCCGCGCTCGAGAAGCAGGATCGTATTGAGCAGTTGCTGGCGGAATTGAAAGCGAAACGCGGCGCCTAGAGAGAAAATAGGTGTGGCGCCTCTCTGCAGTTTCGACGCGAAAGGAGAGTACTGTGTTACGAAATAAACTGAAACGGCTGCTTCCAATCGGAGTCCTGATGCTCGCAACCGGACTTCTTCTGCACAATTTCGCTCACGGTCCATACAGCGAACGGTCTGCGGCCTTTCTGATTGGAATGTCAGCCGTATTCATTATCGCGAGTATTGTGGGACGAACTCGCAGTCCCATCAGATGAATGTGTCCGGGCTCAGGGCATTGGGCGCCGAGTACGTAAGTCCTACGCACGCGTTTGTCCAGCAAATAGTTTCAACAACATACACCTACCCAGCAACAACCTTCCGGGAGTGGGGTTTCTACCCTCAGGTTTTCTCCTAACGGCGCCGAAGCCACTGGGCCGCTGGTTTTCGGCATCTAGTCCTGCGCGCCCTTTGGACTATTAACCTGAGGTATATCTGATGAAGCAGTTCGCCGTAGTAGTCCTGCTGGGACTGGGCCTGACTCTGGTGGGATGCGGTTCGAACGATAAGAATCCGGCCAACATCAATGGAACGTGGAACGCCGCGCTCTTGAGCAATGGGAACACAACGAACTTCGATTTCGGAACATCCTTTAGCGTGAAAGGGGACGGTTCGCTGAATGTGACCAGTTTCAGCTTCACGACGAGTTCATCGTGCTTCGCATCGGGTGAGACGGAAAGCGGTTCGTTCACGCTCGGCGGCGACTTCAACGGAAATGTCAAGGGTCAGTTCGGAATGACCGTGCAGTCCGAGAATCCATCCGGCAACACGCTGGCACTGACCGGCGCAGTCAATGGGAACACGATCACCGGGAACTGGACGCTGACGGGAACCTCCGGGTGCACGGGCAACGGCACGTTCACGATGACGAAGATGTAGTACGTTCGACTTTGGCTGCCGGCTTCCGGGAACGCGAACGAACTCCGGAAGCCGGAAAGCAAAACCTGCCGGTACTTACATCCATTGACGGCTCCCGCCGCATCCCTCTATTCTCATAAGGATCCCAATTAAAGGAAGGTCCATGAAGAGGCTTGCCATTCTGATCGTGCTGGCGCTGGAGCTTGCCGTCGGCGGCTGTGGGAGCAGCAAGAACACCAGTACGGAGACGAACACGTCGACCACCGGCAACTGGGAGGCCCAGTTGGTCGGAGGCACCCAGCAAGCAAGCTTGCTGAACTTCACCGTAGATTTTTCGGTCACCAACAGTGGGCCGCTTGATATCAACGGCGTATCGTTCTTCAATCAGGGGGCGTGCTTTGGGACTACGATCAACAGCACGACGGAAAGTGGTACGGCGAATTTCACCACGGCCTCAAGCGGAGCGGTAATCGGCACTCTGGACCTGACCGTGAAGTCAGTTACGCCTGCGGGAAACGTTTTAACACTGACCGGAACTCTCATCGGAACCTCCAGCGCAACCAGCGGCACCGCGGGCACGCTCAGCAATGGAGTGGTTACAGGAACCTGGACCTTGACTGGCGGGCAGGGCGACAGCAGTTGCGCGGGTAGCGGAACGTTCGTGATGTGCCAGGGCAAGAACACTTGCTCCATCACGTGAGCCGTAACGGAGCCGGCGCCTTCTTCTTTTCCAGTCGCTGCGATAGAGTGTGAGCCATGAAACGCTCGCTGCAGCAGATCTCTGATTCTGTGGGAGCCCGCCTGATCGGCGATGGCAGCGTCGAAATCCTAAGCCTGGCCAGTATTGAGTCTGCGGGGCCGTCCGATCTCGTTTTCATCGATAACCAGAAACATATGGCTGCGGCTTTTCAGTCGAACGCCGCTGCGGTGGTTGCAGGGGAGTTCGCTGCCACGACGAAATCTGACAAGCCGCTTTTGATCAGCGAGCATCCGAAGCTCGCGTTTGCGCGGGCTGCTCAACTGCTCAGGGAAGATTCGAATTCAGATTCCAAGATTGAAGTTGACCCGAGTGCCGTCATTCATGCGTCTGTAGTTTTGGGCGCAGGAGTTCGCGTGCAGGCCCATGCTGTTCTCGGTGAAGGCGTACAGATTGGGGAACGCACCCGTATTGGATCCGGCTGTGCGATCGGAGCGGGCGTGAAGGTCGGATGCGGCTGCGAGATTTATCCCAATGTCACAATTTATCCGGGCACGATGCTGGGGAGTCGAGTGATCGTGCATGCAGGCGCAGTGCTTGGCAGCGATGGATTCGGATATGTACGCGACCGCAAGAGCGGGCACTACGAAAAGTTTCCGCAGGTTGGGTGCCTGGTCATCGAGGATGATGTGGAGATCGGGGCCAACGCAACGGTGGATCGCGGGGCGCTGGACGAAACCCGCATCCAGCGCGGCGCGAAGATCGACAACCTGGTACACATTGGACACAACTGCCACATCGGAGAAGACGTCGTAATTGCGGCGCAGACTGGACTGTCGGGAAGCATTGTGATTGAGAACGGCGCGATTTTGGGAGGGCAGGTGGGCATCGGCGAGCACGCGACGATTGGCGAGGGCGTCATGCTTGGGGGGCAGGGTGGAGTTTTGCCCAACAAGATCCTGCGCGGGAAAGGTGTGGCGTTCTGGGGAACTCCAGCGCAGCCACTGCGGGAGTATCTTAAGCAGCTAGCCACGCTGGCGCGGTTAGCGAAGAAGGAATAACCCATGGCTGTGGTGGTCATCGGCGGGCATTCGCGAAGCGTCGGCAAGACCAGTGTGGTGGCAGGACTGATTTCCGCTTTGCGCCATTTCGACTGGACAGCATTGAAGATTACCCAATATGGCCACGGGATTTGTTCGGCGAATGGCGAGCCATGCGACTGCGCGACCGGCGATCACTCGTGGGTAGTGTCAGAAGAGAAGGATCGCTCGGGCGAGTCGGACACCTCGAGGTTCCTGCTGGCTGGTGCAGCGCGAGTGTTCTGGGTGCGCACGGAGCAAGGAAGGCTTGCGGAGGCAATGCCAACGCTGCGGATGCGAATTGAGGGTGCACGGAATGTAATTATCGAGTCGAATAGCGTGCTGCGATTCCTGCGTCCGGATTTGTATTTGACGGTGCTCGATCCGGCGAGGGTAGACTTTAAGAAGTCGGCGCAGCAGTTTCTGGACCGGGCGCATGCAGTGATTTTGCATGAAAGCGCAGGCGGCCCCTCATGGGACGCGGTGTCGCTCAAACCGGTGGCGGGTCGTCCGGTATTTCGAATCGCACCTCCACCGTATGTTACTCGGGAGATTGTCGAGTTTGTGTCAGCGGCCCTGAAGCGGCCTTTTGCAGAAGTCGAATCCGGGCAGTGACCTCTGCTTTGCTATCCTTGCATCGTGCGCCAAATCCATTCCAGCGCCTGGGTACTGGTCCTCGTGTCAGCCATTCTTCAGGTGCTGATCTTTCCATTACCCGGACTGTACGTTCTTTCCTGGATCGCGCTGGCGCCGCTCATACTTGCGCTACTGCGGACTCGCAGTGTCAGCCAACTCGAAATTTCCGGCCTGGTGCGTCTACAGCCGGCTACACCCTGGCAAGGTTTTATTTTGGGATACGTCTGCGGGATATTGTGGTACGCGGGCACGTGCTACTGGATTTTCGACACCATGCGGCAGTATGGGGGGTTGAGCACACCGATGGCGGTTCTGGTGCTGTTCCTCTTCTGCTGCTATCTGGGCCTGTATCACGGCGCGTTTGGGCTTCTCATCGCGCTGCTGGCTACACAGCGAAATCTCCGACGTGCCCTGGTTGCGGCGCCGTTCTTGTGGGTGGCGGTAGAACTCGCGCGAACGAGAGTCACGGGATTTCCCTGGAACCTGCTCGGCACCGCGCAGGTGGACAATGTGGCGCTGTGCCGCATTGCGTCGGCGACCGGGGTGTATGGACTATCGTTCGAGATTGTTCTGGTCAATGTTGCGGTGGCTGCTGCATTTCTCGTTCCACGCCAGAAACGTGGAGCGTTACTGGTAGCCGCGCTAGCAGCGGCGGCGGTACTGCAGGCGGGGCGATTGGTGGACGCGCCTCCGGTAACGACCGATCGGGCGGCTCTGCTGGTGCAGCAGAACATTCCAGTATCTGCGGATTGGACGCCGCTCTACTATCAGATGACGATCAGCCGGCTGGCCGATCTGACGATTCACGCGGTGAACCGAGCCGGATCGCAGGTTGAGTTGGTGGTATGGCCGGAATCTCCAGCGCCATTTTTCAGCAATGACCCACGTTTTCGTGATCAGGTGAGCAACATAGCTCGTGCGACCAAGTTGTGGATTGTAACCGGATCCGTGGGGAGCGATGCTCCCAACCCGAACGCCGCGGGGCCGGTGTACAACTCCGCGGCGCTGGTCAGCCCGAGCGGCGATTGGGTCGCGCGGTACGACAAAGTGCATCTCGTGCCCTTCGGGGAATACCTGCCATTTCCGAGCCTGTTTTCTTTTGCCGGCGGCCTGACGCAAGAGGTGGGACAGTTTGGGTACGGACCCTCGCGACGGCCTCTGGATACGGGGGGCGAGAAGCTCGGAGTGTTCATATGTTACGAATCCGTGTTCCCTGATGAAGTGCGGCAGTTTGCGAACGAAGGAGCGCAGGTGCTGGTGAACATTTCCAACGACGGTTGGTACGGCGATAGCGGCGCCTGGGCGCAGCACTTGAATCAGACTCGAATGCGCGCCATTGAAAACGAGCGCTGGCTCTTGAGCACCGCCGATACCGGAGTGACGGCTTCGATTGATCCGTTTGGGAAGATTGCGGCCCGGGTTCCACGAAAGGAGATGACCACGTTGGTAGCGCCGTATGCCCTCACTTCCGTCACTACTTTCTACACACGGCACGGGGACTGGTTCGCATATGCGTGTGCGATAATTTCGTTGGTAGTGCTCGTAGAGCGGTTCATCCCAAGAAGACGTCAAAAGGCCGAAACCCTCGCATGAACCAAGAGCTGGAACAGGAATACGAAAAGCTGAGCAAGAAAGTCCACGACCTCCGGGAGTATCTTTGACGCGGAACAACTCCGTCCGCAACTAGCCGAAATTGAAAAGCAAGCTGCCGAGCCGGACCTGTGGTCGAATCCGCAGCGTTCGCAGCAGGTCATGCGGGAAAAGAAGCGCCTTGAGCATGTGCTTGCCACGGATGCCGATCTGGCGCGCCGCAGCGACGACATCCATGCTTATCTGGACCTCGGCAAAGAAGGCGAGAACATCGATACAGAGCTGCAGCGGGAGATTGGGTCCTTGCGCGATCTGATCGATAAGCTCGAAACCGAGACGCTGCTTTCCGGTGAGAACGATGCACGAAATGCGATTGTCACCATCCATCCTGGAGCGGGAGGCACGGAATCGCAGGACTGGGCCGACATGCTTCTGCGCATGTACTTGAGATGGGCCGAGCGGCAGGGGTTTGAGACGGTTCTCTATGACTACCAGCCCGGCGAAGAGGCGGGGCTGAAGTCGGCGACGTTTGCGGTGAATGGAGAGTACGCTTTCGGGCTGCTTCAGAGCGAGATCGGAGTTCACCGGCTGGTGCGCATCTCGCCCTATGATCAGGCCAAGCGGCGGCATACTTCGTTCGCCAGCGTGTACGTGTCGCCGGAAATCGATGACAGCATCGATATTGTGATCAAACCCGAAGAAATTCGCGTGGATACCTATCGTTCGAGCGGGAAAGGCGGGCAGCACGTCAATACGACGGATTCCGCCGTACGCATTACGCATCTTGCCACCGGACTTGTAGCGAGCTGCCAAAACGAGCGATCGCAACATAAAAACCGTGAGCGGGCCATGAGCATGTTGCGCTCGAAGCTGTATGAGTTTGAGATGGAGAAGAAGCGGGCGGCGACGAAGAAGATTGAAGACTCGAAGCTCGACATCGAATTTGGATCGCAGATTCGATCCTACGTTCTGCAGCCATACCGCATGATTAAAGATCACCGGACGAAGATCGAAGTGGGCGACGTAGACCGAGTCCTTGACGGCGATCTGCAGCCGTTCATCCGAGCTTATCTGCTCGCCAAGCGCGAGGAGAAGCAGTGACAGGCGCGAGGAAATCATCAAAACCAAGGACGCCTAAGACGCGGAAGGCGAGCGCGGGGAGGACGCGTGAGAGTGGCAAGATCGGAGCGCGGTTTGAGAAGGCTTTCTTGTTTGCCGCTAACAAGCACTCCACGCAGACTCGCAAAGCGTCGAGCATTCCATATATCGCTCACCTGATGGGCGCCGCATCGCTCGTGCTCGAAGCCGGCGGAGACGAAGACCTTGCCATCGCGGCCTTGCTGCACGATGTAGTGGAGGATTGCGGCGGTGTTCCCATGCTGAAGCAAGTGGAGCGAAAGTTTGGCAAGCGCGTAGCGCGGGTTGTGGATGGATGCACGGATGCCTATGGCGATCCGAAGCCGCCGTGGAAACAGCGTAAGGATGCCTATATCGCCCGATTGAAGAACGAAAATGCGGATACTCGGCTGGTATCGGCTGCCGACAAGCTGAACAATATCCGATCGATTATCAGCGATTATCGCTCGATAGGAGAATCTGTGTGGTCACGGTTCAACGGTGGTCGCGAAGGCACTCTTTGGTACTATCGGACCTTGCGAGATGAATTTCTACGGGATAAGCCGAACCGCATCACCTGTGATTTCGATCTCGCGGTGCAAGAGCTGGAATCGCTAGTCGAGGGATGACGTATGGCGCGAATGATTGACCAAATCCGCGCTTCGAAGCTGCCGTCGAACATGATGCAGTTTGCGGCGCGCGGCGCTCTGCAGGTTCCTCCTGCAGAGAACATTGAGATTCTGGTTCATCTGGCTCGTCACAATAAGGTATTCGGGGACACGGCCCGGATGACGCTTGCCGGGTGGGACGAAAAGGCGTCCGTGGCGGCTGCCTCCGATCCTCAGACTTCGGCAGAAGTTCTGGAGTATTTCATCTCGGCCGATAATCTCCGCCCCAGTCTGCTGGCGGCATTGCTGGAGAACCCTTCCATCTCAGAGACGCAGGTGGTGAAGCTTGCCACATCTGCGATGCGGGACACGATCGAAGTCATGCTGAAGAGTGGTCGCGTTTGCCGGATGAGCCGAGTGGTGCAGACGCTCAGATCGAATCCTTATTTGAAGAAGGAGGAGGCCGAGACTCTCAGCAGAGGAGCGGGGGTTACGTCCGTTATCGCCCCTGTGCCGGAACCCGTCGTGGCAGTCACGAACGGCGCGCCCGCGGCTGAAGCGAACTCGCAACAGCAGCATCCTCCGGCCGGGACGTCTAGTGCGCAAGAAGCCGAGGTCGGGAGTGCGGTGGACGACGAAGTAGTGTCTGCCTATATCAAGCAGAATGAAGCTGCGATTGCCGCCGAAGGCGACAAGCCATTTCAATCTGTTGGTGGCGTGGTTGAGTTGCTCGGTCAGGACTTTTTTCCGGTGGTGGACACGGCCGATGTTCAACCTCCTGCGGGTGCTTCAACTACGCCTGCAGGCGGCCCCGCCGCGGCTGCGAAGCCGAAAATGGCCATGCAGCCCAAGGTGCCTGACGCAGCGAAGCGCCTGAATACCGTGCAGAAGATCAATGGCCTCGATGTGAAGGGGCGGATTCAGTTGGCGCTAAAAGGGAATAAGGAGGAGCGTTCGATCCTGATCCGTGACGGCACCAAGGTGGTGGCGCTGGCGGTGCTCGAGGCGCCGAAGCTGTCCGACGGCGAGGTGGAGAAGTTCGCCAGCCAAAAGAATGTGCTCGAATCTGTGCTGCGCCAGATTCCGCTGAAGCGCCGGTTCATGAAGAACTACATCGTAGTGCGTAATCTTGTGGCGAATCCGCGAACACCGCTCGACTTAGGGCTGGGCTTGATGAAGAATCTTCTCGTCCAGGATCTGAAGAACCTTTCGGCGAACAAGGAAGTTTCAGAGACGATTCGCAAGCTGGCGACAAAGATGTACAAGCAGAAGCTGGAAGACGCCAACAAGAAGTAAGGCTCCGCCCGCTTCAGCAACGGCGCGAGCAGGCGATAGATTCCTCACGGCTTCGCCGTCCGGAATGACGAAAAGCTGGCACAATTGGCAGTACCTTGTTGCGGAGGTACCTTGGCCTCACTACCACAATCCGATGCCATCGCCGAGTTGCTCAGGCGGTCGCGAAACATCGCAGTCGTAGGACTCTCGAATAACCCTATGCGGCCCAGCCATGGTGTGTCCGCCTACATGCAGAGCCACGGCTATCGCATCATTCCTGTGAATCCGAACATCCGGGAGTGTCTTGGCGAGAACGCTTACCCATCGCTGCTCGAAGTCCCGGAGAAAATCGACATCGTGAATGTCTTCCGGCGACCGGAGTTCGTCGAAGATGTGGTGGACCAGGCGATTCGATTGAAAGTTCCCGCGATCTGGATGCAGGAAGACATCATTCACGAGCAAGCGGCAGACAAGGCGCGGAAGGCGGGAATGTTCGTTGTGATGGATCTTTGCATCCTAAAGGAACACCGGGCACGATTTCGCTGATTAGCGGTTTACGCCCACGAACACCACCGTAGCATCGTCGCGCACACCGTTCCCGTTCGCGAACGAGCGCACATCGTCGACGATGGTCACGGCGGAGGCATCAGGCTTCACGGCGTGCTCGGACAAACGGCGCACGCTGTATTCTTCATCACTGGAATCCACTGCTTCGGTTATGCCGTCGCTATAGAAAACCAACCGCGAACCTGGCGTGAGCTGGACCTCGCTTTCAGAATAATCGCCGCACGCGAGACCGAGAGGCAATCCGCGTTCTACTTCGAGAAAGTGTTCGCCGCGTTCGTCTATAAAGAGTGGCGGAAGGTGCCCTGCATTGGCGAACACCACGGTCCGTTCAGCGGGATCGAGTACCGCATAGAGCAGCGTGACGAAGCGGCCCGCAGGGAAGTCATTCACCAAGAGCTGGTTCAGGCGGGTCAGCACCTCGCCGGGCGTGCAGCAGGCTTCGGCGAGCGAACGAAGCATTCCGCGCGTCGCTGACATTAACAATGCTGCCGCCGTGCCTTTACCTGAAACATCGGCGAGAACGATGCCCCAGCGTTCGTCAGGGAAGGGGATGAAGTCGTACCAGTCGCCGCCCACGGCACGAGCGGGCACGCTCAATCCAGAAACTACAAATCCGGGAATGTACGGAGAACTCTTGGGCAACAGCGCCTGCTGGATGGCACGAGCTTCCGCCGCTTCGCGATCGAGCGCGGCTCTCTCCGAGCGTTCGAGGTGCAGCCGGCGAGCGTTGTTGACGGCCACAGCCACGTGATCACAGAACGCCTGCAGGATCCGGAGTTGCTGTCGCGTGAATGCGTCGATATCAGGATGGGAAGCGGTGAAGACTCCCACCAGGCGCTCGCCCACGCGAAGCGGAATGGCGACTTCCGAGCGCACCGAATGTTCGCAGCCAACGTAGTAGGGATCCTTGTCGACGTCAGGCGCATAACGAGTTTGTCCCGTGGATGCGACATAGCCAACCATGCCTTCGCGTCCGATCTTCAGACGATGGCCTTTCTTGTGCAAAGTACAACCATGCACGCCTGCCATCACCATTTCTGCGCGTTCTTCATCGTGCAAATAGATGCTGGCCTCGACACAACCGAAAGACTGGGTTACTTCATGAACGACGCTATCGATGAGCTGATCGAGATCAAGGATGGATGTGATCTTCTGGGCGGCTTTCTGCACGCGCTGCAGGTCTTCGACGACCTCGGAGGGCAGGACTGGAACGGGACTTTGGACAGCCGGCAGGTTGGGAATCGTAGCCATAGATCGGCCTCGTCATACTCTAAGGTTTTACGTTTAAAAGGATGCAGCTGAGGAAGACTACGATTCTTTCTTTTGCGGAGGGTCGTGGTGCGCGGCCCGGGCCCGCTGGCGCTTGATCTCATCGAGCCGCTCGCGAATCCTTTTCTCGATACCTTCATTTGTTGGCTGGTAATAAACGCGATCGCGCAGATTATCGGGAAGGCACTGCATGTTCGCGACCTTGCTGTCGAGATCGTGCGCGTACTGATAGCCATGGCCGTAGCCAAGGCCTTTCATCAGCTTGGTGGGCGCGTTACGCAGGTGAAGAGGAACGGCTTCCGCAGCGGTGCTTTCGACATCCTGCTGGACGGTGCCGTAGGCGGTGTACAGCGCGTTCGACTTTGGAGCAACAGATAGATAGACCACGGCCTGGGCGAGCGCGAGGTTGCCTTCCGGCATGCCGATGAAATCCACGGCGTCGCGAGCGGCCATGCACAGCGACAGGGCATTGGGATCGGCTAGACCAATATCTTCTACCGCCATGCGCACCACGCGGCGAGCGACGTAAAGAGGATCTTCGCCGGCCTCGAGCATGCGTCCGAGCCAGTACAAGGCGGCGTCGGGATCGCTGTTGCGGACCGACTTATGGAGGGCCGAAATCAGGTTGTAGTGTTCTTCGCCGGCCTTGTCGTAGAGCAGGATGCGCCTCTGCAATGCGTCGCGGACGATCTCGTCGGTGATCTGCGATTTCCCTTGAGTGTTCTTTTGAGGCAATCCAGCGGCGACTTCCAGAACGTTGTAAGCGCTGCGAGCATCGCCACTGGTATAGCTGGCAATTGTCTTGAGCACGTCATCCGATGCGCCGACATTCATCTCGCCAAGCCCGCGTTCACGATCGTTTAACGCACGTTTCAACAGGTGCACGATCTGTTCTTCTGTAAGCGGCTGGAGTACGTACACTCGGCAGCGTGACAACAGCGCTGAGTTGATTTCGAAAGAAGGATTCTCAGTAGTGGCGCCAATCAGGCGGATGTTTCCTTTTTCGACGTGTGGGAGAAAGGCGTCCTGCTGGGCCTTGTTGAATCGATGAATTTCGTCGATGAAGACGATCGTACGGGTGCCGTATTGACGCGCTCGTTCGGCATCAGCCATGACCTGCTTGATTTCTTTGATCCCGGCGAGCACAGCCGAGAATTCGATGAACTCGGCCTTTGTCATGTTCGCAATGATCTTCGCGAGGGTTGTTTTGCCCGTTCCCGGTGGGCCCCAGAAGATCAGCGATCCGGAGTCGTCGCGCTCGATCTGCACGCGCAGTGGTTTGCCGGGTCCAATCAGATGTTCCTGTCCGGCGTACTCGTCGAGGATGCGCGGACGCATGCGATCCGCCAGCGGCCGCGTAGAATCAGGCGCTCCGCCCGGGTTCGGGATGGGTTGGAAAAGGCTCATCTGGTCGATATCAGATTAGCGCATTCGTGGGTATGGCATGCAAAGCGGGCAACCACAAAGGACGCTAAATCACGCAGGGCAACCTCACGCCATTGTCCTTCGTGTGACCTCGTGTCCTTTGTGGTGAATGCCCCTAGGTTGCCGGGATTTTCGCGGGCTCGACGAAGCGAAGCTCTGGTGCCGGCGGGAGGGCGCCGATCTCCGCCGCGTAGCGATAGAACAGCTGCAAACCTTCGAGGCATGCGGCATCGAACTGGTAATAAATATTCTGAGTTAGATAGCTGAGAACTGTTGGCTGAGACAGGCCAAGCCGAGGAGCCCATTCTCTTACGATCGCTCTCAGGTTCGACTCGGAGAGGCCGTGATCGCGCGAGTGGCGAAAGATGGCGGCGAGATCGAGCGCGGGATCGGCTTCCCGCAGCGCAGCACTGCGGACGGCCCAGAAGGCAAAGACAAACGGCTGTCCAGTAAACCGAATCCACTCTTCCGCGAGATCGAGCGTTTGATATTGCGAGCGATCCACCTGCAGCGCAGGGTCGCCGATCAGGAGCCCAGCGTCGGAATGCGCCAGCATCTTCTCTAGGTCGGGGCCGAGGGGAGTGAAGGTTCGTCCGCCGCCGAGCCATTTTTCGAAGAGAACTTTTGTCAGCGCAACGGAGGTCATAGAGGAGGTATCCAATGCGATGGTGCGAACCTGGTCCATAGGCATGCGGCTGACCAGCAGGATCGACCGGACTGCGCGACGCGACGCAATTGCGATGTCGGGAAGAATTTGCAATCCCGGGACTTGTGTGTAGGCTGCGGCTGGGATGATTCCCAAATCGGCACTATCTTCGGCCAAGGCGCGGGCGCATCCAGAGGGCAATGTATAGGAAATATCGAAGTGGTGGCCAGAATCGCCATGTTCGAAGTCCCACATCAAAGGAGCTGTATTGAGGTAGGAGATGGCGGAAATACGCAGCTTTCTCATGTTTTCCACAATCTTAGCAAAGGCATTGTGACATCTGACCTTGACAGGGTTTTCGCGGGATCGTTACTGTCCGCTCGGAGCCCCTTGTGTCTATTGTCGCCCTCCCACCTTCTTCTACTCACGCCGTTGAATGGATCGCTCTCACATTAACCCCAGGACTGGGTCCTACGAAATCTCGCCATCTGGTGGAGCACTTCGGGACGCCGGAAGCTATATTCCGCGCTTCTCTGACGGAATTGGAGGCGGCCGGGATTCAGGCGGTTTCTGCGCAATCAATCGCGACGGGAAAGTCTGCCGAACTCGCCAGAGAAGAGCTGGCTCGCGCTGTGGATCAGTGCGTGGCAGTGGTCTCGACGGAGGATCCGCTTTATCCGATGCGGCTGAAAGAGATATATGATCCGCCGCTGGTTCTGTATGTGCGGGGCGATGGGTCAGTGCTGAACAGGCCCGGGATTGCGGTCGTAGGGACGCGGCATCCAACACCGTACGGCTCGGGGATGGCGGAGCGTCTCGGCTGCGATCTAGCCGCTCAAGGGCTAATCATTATTAGTGGGATGGCGCGCGGTGTCGATACCGCGAGCCATCGCGGGGCAATCTCGGCGAAAGGGAAGACGGTCGCAGTGTTTGGAACGGGCGTGGATGTGATCTATCCCAAAGAGAACTCACGGCTGTCGGAGCAGATCCTGGGGTGCGGGGGCGCGCTGGTTTCTGAGTTTCCCATCGGAACGTCTGCGTTTCCACAGAACTTTCCGATCCGCAACCGCATTCTGAGTGGGATGTCGGTCGGAGTGCTCGTGGTTGAAGCTGCGGAATATTCGGGGACGCGCATCACGGCGCGGCTGGCGCTCGAGCAGAACCGGGACGTTTTTGCCGTCCCGGGGAATGTCACGAACAAGAACTCATGGGGGCCGAATACGCTCATCAAGCAAGGCGCCAAGCTGGTAGCGACGTGGGAGGATGTATGGGAAGATCTCCCATCGGAAGTACGACTTACCGTGGCTCCGGCTGCCTCTGGTGAATCCCAAGGCGCGGCGTCGGCATCTCTATTTCCAGACGACGGGCTTCCTCCTCACGAAAAGCGGCTACTAAGCCTCCTGAAAGCTGACGAAGCGACGCATATCGATGAACTCATAGAGAAGCTCGAATCGGAGATGTCCTCCTCTGAAATCTTCGCCGCACTGTTCGAACTGGAACTGACAAGCAAGATCCGTCAGATGCCGGGGAAGAATTTTGTAAAGAGCTTTTGAGCCAGGAAGTTCACGCTTCTAGCTCGCAGCCGTTAGATCCTGTGGCATCACGTGCGGAGCTGATTGCGAGGCTGGCCTCTTCGTGAAACGATCGCGCAGCCGGAGCATGGGTTGCTCGATCAGGTAATAGGACAGGCATGCACACAGGATTGCGGGCAGAGCCAGGAAGTAGCCTCCGTGAAGCGATGCGTTCGAACAGAAGAGCTCTTGCCATAAGTACAGGCTGTAGCTGATCTTGCCCAGCCATGCCATGGGGACCCAGTTCAGCGCACGGTAAGGAACCTGGATGAGGTGCAGGACGAGACCGGCGGCTGAAACGTGGAGTATTGGTTCAAGAACAAACAACAGGAAGAGAGTGCGGGTCGGAGTAATAGCCGGGAACCACGGAATAAGAATCAGAGCGGCCAGCATCCCGAGCGACAACCAGCCTGGAATCTTCGGAAGGCGAGGGGCGAGGATGGCCAGTAGGCAGCCGATCGCCAGTTGGCTGGAAAAGACCGGGAGACTCACAGCCAGTCCTGTGTGCACGTGGAAAGCATAAAGGGCGGTTCGGAAAACAGGCGTAACCACGAAAGCGCAGAGCACAATCGCAAGCCTGTAGCGATACCACCTTTTTATTGCGAAGGGCCACAGCAGGTAAAACTGCTCCTCGATGCTGAGAGACCAAAGATGGCCAAAAATCCAAGGTCGCGTTGTATCTAAATTGGCGACATAAAACACAGCAGCGGCAACGTGAAACCACGTCATCTGTTTCCAGTAGATGGGGACCACGACGGCGAGAAATACAAATGCCGCAGGAAAGATCCGGAAGGCGCGCCGCAGATAGAAGTCTTTCAATCTGATCGTCGAAGTTCTTTCACGTTCGCGAAGCAGGAGATTGGTGATCAGATACCCGGAGAGTACAAAGAAGATGAAGACACCAAGCGAACCGTACGATCCGAGAACTACGGCGGAAACATGCTTCCATTTCACCAAGTGACTGAGTATGACCAGCGTTATGGAGATTGCCCGAAGGCCGTCCAACGATGGAATTCGACGTTCGCTCATAAAGGGGTTTCGATCTCGTACGGAGACTTCGTGCGAACGGATTTCGTAGTAGAAACGCCGTCGGATGTCGCTTTGAGAGTTGGGCATAGTATATGGCAGAACTCGGGTGTAAAGAATCTCTCGCCTGGAATTTAGACCTTTTCAGATCGTCAGGATCGCATGTTCTGCGGTGGATCCGAGTCTAGTGAGGCAGCCGACAATTTTCTCGGGTAACTTGTTCCCCGGTTGACATTCGTGCTAGCTTCAAAAACGTAGGTCAAGCAGATTGAGGAAAAATTGTCAAAAGGTTTAGTCATTGTCGAATCGCCGGCCAAGGCGAAAACCATTCAGAAATATCTAGGGAAGGGCTTCTCGGTCGAAGCGTCCCTCGGGCATGTGAAGGATCTGCCCAAGAGCACTCTGGGTGTGGATATCTCCAACGATTTCGAGACGGATTACATCGTCATTCCGGGAAAGGAGAAAGTTGTTGCCAAGCTGAAGAAGCTGGCCGCCTCGGCGGACCAGATCTATCTGGCGCCTGACCCGGACCGCGAAGGCGAAGCCATCGCTGCGCATCTTGCCTTTGAACTCGACGACAATGGCGGAAAGAAGAAGAAGGGTAAGAAGGCAAAGAAGGGCGAACCTGAGGCTCCGCCGCGTATTCAGCGTGTAACGTTCAACGAGATTACGAAGCGCGCCGTGCAGGCGGCTTTCGAACATCCGCGTGCGATTGATCAGAACCTAGTCGATGCGCAGCAGGCGCGGCGTGTGCTTGACCGCCTCGTGGGATATCAGGTTTCTCCGCTTCTGTGGGACAAAGTCCGCCGGGGGCTTTCCGCCGGACGTGTGCAGACGGTCGCGCTCCGCCTGATTGTAGAGCGCGAACGTGAGATCAAGGCGTTCGAGAAGAAGGAATACTGGACCATTGATGCTCACCTGTCTGCGAGCAAACCTCCTACGTTCGACGCGCGGTTTCTCGGCAAAGGCGAAGAAAAGATCGAAGTCAATAACGGAGAAGATGCCGAAAAGATCCGCGCCGCTCTGGAAAAAGCCGAGTGGATTGTGCGGTCGGTGGACAAGAAAGAACGGCGCCGCAATGCTGCTCCTCCGTTCACGACCAGCAAACTGCAGCAGGATTCATCCCGCAAGCTGCGCTTCAGCGTGAAGCGCACGATGATGATCGCGCAGCGCCTGTATGAAGGCGTAGAACTGGGCGAAGAAGGATCCGTTGGTCTCATCACCTACATGCGAACCGATTCGACGCGAGTGGCGCCCGAAGCCATTGCTGAAGTTCGCGAGTACGTGGGGAAGGAATACGGCCCGACTTACCTGCCGCAGACGCCGAATACATTCAAAGAGAAAAAAGATTCGCAGGGAGCACACGAAGCGATTCGCCCGACTTCGGCCATGCGCCATCCGGACCAGATGAAACAGTACTTAAAAGAAGATGAGTTTAAGGTCTACAAACTTATCTGGCAGCGCTTTGTCGCTTCGCAGATCAATCCCGCGGTTTTCGATCAAACCACAGTTGACATCGACGCGAAGAGTGGCAATGACACCTTTTGGTTCCGCGTGACCGGATCCGTGCTTAAGTTCGACGGTTTCCTCCGGGTCTACGAAGAGTCAAAAGAAGGCAAGGACGAAGAAGACGAGGAGTTAAAGCACAAGCTGCCCGCGCTGGAAGCTGGACAGAAGCTGTCGCTCAAGGAACTGAAACCGGAGCAGCATTTCACCGAACCGCCTCCGCGATACAACGAGGCGTCTCTCGTGAAAGAACTGGAAGAGCGTGGCATCGGGCGTCCTTCGACGTACGCTGCCATTCTGTCCACGATTCAAGAGCGTCAATACGTGCAGAAGCTTGGCGGCAGGTTTGTTCCAACCGAGATTGGCTTGGTCGTCACGGATCTGTTGGTGGAAAATTTCCAGGATATTTTCGATGTGCAATACACGGCCCGTCTGGAAGAAGAGCTCGACGAAATAGAAGAAGGCAAAGAAAAATGGCAGCAAGCCATGGCCGACTTTTACAAAAAATTCCAGAAGGACTTGAAGTACGCCGAAAAGCACATGGAAAACATCAAGCGGATGGAGAAGCCCACGGACGAGAAGTGCGAAAAGTGTGGCGCGCCGCTGGTGATCAAGTGGGGCAAGCACGGATCTTTCTATGCGTGCAGTACTTACGATAAAGACGATCCGAACACCTGCACCTTCACCAAGGAAAATCCGATCAATCTCCCCGATCTGGATTCAGCCGAGACACAGGCCACTGGTGAGCAGGAGGAATACTGCGAGAACTGCGGCCGCGTGATGGTCCTAAAGCGTGGACGGTTCGGTCAGTTCATGGCCTGCACCGGGTATCCGGATTGCAAGACGACTCGCCGGCTGGATCAGGGCAAGAAGGTTCCCGATATTCCGCTGGACGAACTCTGCCCCAAGTGCGGACGTAATATGATGATCCGCCACGGGCGCTACGGCGAGTTCACGACCTGCAGCGGATATCCTGACTGCAAATACGTCAAGCAGAACTTCATCGGCGTGAAGTGTCCCGACTGCAAAGACGGCGATCTGGTCGAGAAGCGCGCGCGCAAAGGGAACACATTCTACGGTTGCGGCAATTATCCGAAGTGCAAGTTTACTTCGGCCCACAAGCCGATTCCCGAGAAATGCCCGAGCTGCGGCAGCGAATATCTGGTGGAGAAAAATCTGAAAGCCGGTCCGGTGATCGCGTGTCCGAACAAGGAGTGCGACTACGAGCGGCCAGCGCCTCCGCCGCCTCCAGAGTCGGCAGCGGCCAGCGCGCAAAGCGCGACACAGTCTTAGTTCTTGAATCTTCTAGTGGCGTCGGATCGTCAAAGATCCGACGTCGTCGCAGTTCATCCCACAGCCCACTGGAGGATATGTATGGCCAAAAAGCCTACACCCGCTGATGCCCAGTTACTTCTGCAACTCTACGATCTTCGCCGGGAGGCCGAGATGCGCAAAGCCCGTGCCTGGTGGACCGGCGAGTTCTTCCCGGAAAGTGCAGACGATATCATGGAAGTCGCCTTCGCCATGGGAGCCCCGGAGAATGCATGGTTTCGCCAAGTTGGCGGCTATTGGGGCATTGTGGGAGCGCTTGTTCTAAAAGGTGCCTTAAACGAGGAACTCTTCCTGACGCCCGGGTTTAGTGGCGAAATGTTCCTGATCTATGCGAAGGTTCATCCTTTTATTAAGGAATTGCGCCAAAAGTTGAATGATCCTCATGCGTGGGAGCACATCGAGAAGGCGATCACCCATACAAAGTGGGGACGTGAGCGCTTACAGTTCACGATCAAGCGCGTTGAAATGATGAAGGAACGGCGCAAAGCCTCCGCTGCAAAGGCATAGGGCATGGGCGGAGCAATGGCGAGGGGTAGACCACCAACCTTGGGCTTCGCCAGCGATCCCATGTTGGTCGCGCGCTATGAGCAATCCGCCCGAAGCTGTTATCCTAATCGGCTGTGCGGATGATCTGGTGGTTTCTGATCCTTGGCGTAAGCACGCTGCTAGTGGTGTGCGTGGTCATCGCCCTGTACATGCACTTGCGAAGAAACCTGCAGAGAGCCCACACGGCGGATGGCACACTCCCGAAATCCGAGCGGCGGGCTGACTAAATATTAGAAACTGCGTTCTCTCTGGAGGACACGATACATGCCGAAGCTGACAGCACAGACTCTTGATACCTCACAGCAGCGGTTGCTCGAAGCTCTGCGCGAGGTGGCACTCATCGTTGGGGCGAGCATTTTTGTCGCGTTGTCCGCACACGTCAGCATTTCCCTGATGCCGCTGACGCCAGTTCCTCTGACCGTGCAGAATCTGGCGGTTCTGCTGGTGGGGCTTCTGCTTGGAAGCCGCCGCGGATTTGCCGCACTCCTGGTCTACCTCGTCGAAGGCATGTCGGGACTGCCGGTGTTTAGTCCCACAGGTCTCGGGGGTATTGCGCAGTTGTTCGGAATCACGGGCGGATTCCTGCTTGTGTATCCGTTCGTTGCATTTCTTGCGGGAAATATCTTCGAGAGCGGGAAGAAGACTTTTGCGCGAGCGGCAATCGCGAGCGTTCTGGCTGAAGTGCTCCTCTTCGCCGGAGGCCTGAGTTGGCTATATGTTTCGACGCACTCGCTGGCCAGGGCTGCCTATTTCGGCCTGTACTGGTTTGTTGCTGGTGAAGTGATCAAAGTGATGCTCGCCGCTGCTGTCGCGAGTCGCTGGCGTCAAGGTAAGTGGCTGTGAGCTAGTCCCGATCAGTACAGCGCGATCGCTGTGCCTCGATCTAAAGGTTCAAGATGAACACTGTATCTGATGCCGAGAAAATTGCCGCTGCTTCGTCTGGCGTTCGCGAAATTGCGGTCGCGCACAGCCCGGACTCCGACGACGCGTTCATGTTTTATGGGCTTGCCACGCACAAGGTCCGCACGCCCGGCCTGCGATTTACACACACACTCTGCGATATCGAAACGCTGAATCGAAAGGCGCGCGAAGGCGTTTACGACGTGACGGCCATTTCATTCCACGCCTACCCCTATATCCAGGATCAGTATGCGCTGATGGCCTGCGGCGGGAGCGTTGGCGAAGGCTACGGTCCGATGATTGTTTCGCCGCGCGCCTTCACTGCGACGGAGATCAAGGGAAAGAAAATCGCCGTCCCAGGGACGCTCACGACGGCGTATCTTGCGCTTCAACTTTTCTCTCCCGGGATTGAAACGGAAGTCGTCCCGTTCGACCAGATTATTCCACAGATTCTGGAGGGAAAATACGAGGCGGGACTCATCATCCACGAAGGCCAACTGACCTACGACAAATCCGGCCTGCATCGGGTTGTTGACCTTGGCAAATGGTGGCAAAAGGTTACCGGACTACCGCTTCCGCTGGGAGGCAACGCCATCCGCCGGGCGCTTGGGCCGGAGTTGATGTCCGCGGTGACGACGGCGCTGCGCGAAAGCATTCAATACGGACTCGATCATCGCGAAGAGGCGCTTGCGTATGCCATGCAGTTTGCACGCGATCTCGATGCTGCCTCGGCTGACAAGTTCGTCGGCATGTATGTGAATGAACGCACGCTCGATTATGGCTCGGATGGACGCGAAGCCGTCCGCCGCCTCCTCGATATGGGGCACAAGGCAGGAATCATCGGGCCGGAAGCGCGCGTGGACTGGATTGCTTAGAAGTCAGAAGGAAGAAGTAAGACTGCAGAAGGATCGCTTTTTCACTTCTGCAGTCTGACTTCTTCCTTCTGCATTTCGCAGCTGCCTGCAGCTAATGAGCTTGTCCCCGCAAACTCTTCTCATCGATGCCGACGATACGCTCTGGGAGAACAACATTTACTTCGAGCGCGCGATCGCTCGCTTCATTTCGTTTTTGAATCATCACGAATTTTCTCCCAATCAGGTTCGTGAAGTGCTCAACGAGGTCGAGCGGGAGTGCATCGTTACGCACGGATACGGCCTCCACAGCTTCGCGCATGCGCTCGTCACCACCTTCGAACGACTCAGCCCGGTTCCCGCGACCCCAGAATCCAGTGGCCAAGTCAGAGAAATCGCGAACACGATCGAGAATCACGCAATCGAATTTCTTTCGGAGGTTCCGGAAACGATCGAGTATCTATCAAAACGGCACCGCCTGATTCTCGTGACGAAGGGTGCAATGCTCGAGCAGACCGGGAAGATCAACCGATCCGGAGTGAAAGGCTATTTTGCCGCGATCGAGGTTGTGTCCGAAAAAGACGCCAAGATCTACGCGCACATCGCCGACAAGTACGACTGCACGCACCATTCCACCTGGATGATCGGGAACAGTCCGAAATCCGATATCAATCCGGCACTCGCTGCTGGACTGCACGCCGTATTCGTTCCGCACGGCGACACCTGGATTCTCGAACACGAAGAACTGAACGCTGCGCCACCCAACCAGCAATTGCTGATTGTCGGCCGATTCGCCGAGCTTCGCGAACATTTCTAGCCCGCTGTGGCTTTCTGCAGCTGATCGCATATCGGAAACAACTCGAATCCGAGCTCACCGCGGAATCGACTGAAGTCCACCAGGCGCGGATTGCCTATGGCGGGGGAATCCCCCAATTTCAAAGTGATGGCGCTGTTCAAGCCCTCAACGCGCTCCTTTAGATCTGAGACGAGCACCGACTCGCAAGGGGCGTTGTATACATCATGCTCGGGTCGAGGAGCACGCAGCAACTGCAGCAGAGCTCTTGCAACGTCGTTCACGTGAGCTAGAAGAAGGCGTTCGGTCGCGGGGCAAGGGATGTGGATCGTCGCCGGACGGTGGTTGCGCAGGAGTTCGAAAATCTGGCTCCTCCATGCCGAGGTCGTAGACTGCGCACCAGCACCAATGACTCGTCCGATGCGCAGACTGACGAATTCCAGGCCGTTAAGATTGGCATATGCGCGTCCGATTTGCTCAACGTAGAGCTTTGCGGCTCCGTACACATCTTCGGGAGCTGCGCGAAAATTCTCATTGACGACCTGATCAATGCGACAGGTTCCGTAAACGCTTAAAGAACTTCCGAATACAAATCGAGGGATGCGGAACTCGCGAGCCATCTCCAGAAGATTCAGGCTGCCGAGGACGTTTACGCGCGTCGCTCGTGAGGGATCCTTGCTGGCGGCCGTTGGCAAGATGGCTGCAAGATGGATGATGCTGGCGATGCGCTCTGCTTCAAAAATGCGCCGTAGATGAAGGGGATCGGCGATGTCGCACGCGAACGTTGTTGCGAAAGTGCTTACCGCGGGAGCGCTCGCGGAATGGTGATCGAGCAACACAAGTTTCTGGTTCGAGTTCTGCAGCAAGCGGACGACAGCGCGACCAATGAAGCCGTTCGCGCCCGTTATCAGGATTGCTGCGTGATCGTGCATTTCGGCAGGAATCATTTGTGTCACTGTAGTTTCATTCTCGTCAATACAGGATCAGGGTAACCAACACTGGTGCTCCCGCGCGATATTCTCCGCATGGTACCCTCATTCTGCTCTGCGATCTGGCTCCCACTTCGTCAGTGGCGATTCAGACCAACAATTTACGGCGACTGTTGCATGCAGTCGAGGCTCTTTCGGAACTCGGGCCGGCGCTAACGGCTGAGCGCGAGTTCTCCGAGACCTCACGCCTCATGCTGTCGGCCATTACGGAGGCAGCGGGAGCGCGGGAAGGCGTGCTTTTTCTGTTTAATGATAAGCCCGCAATGCTGACTTCCGCGACAGCACTGGGATTCGCACTGATACCAGATCCCGCCTTCATTCCTCTCCTTCCTAAACATGTACACGCACTGATCGCGGCGCGTGGTCCGGTCGTACTTAATTCCTCCACCTACTCTGTATTTCTGAGTTCGAATGGGAACGTCGCGCCGGAGCTGTTCAAGTGTCTGGCGCCGCTGAAAGCGGGAGGCCGCCTCGCCGGCGTGGTGGGGCTCGGGCGCCGTCCAGGGGACTCGCTCTACGAAGACAGTGAACTCGACGCTCTGGAACTGCTCTGCAGTTACGTCGCACTCGCGGTGCAGAATCATGCGCTCACGCAGACCATCGCTCAGCGGGTATCTGAAAATCTTAGGTTAATGGCTTCACTGCACGGCTTCTACGATAACGCGCTCGAGGCCTTTGCGACTGCCATTGACGTAAAGCATGTCGCGATTCACGGCCACTCGCTCCGGGTTGGCCGCTACGCCGCAGCGATTGGCGACGCTATGGGGCTGGATCCGAGTGAAGTTGCGGGCCTGCGGAGCGCCGGATACCTACACGATATCGGCAAAGTCGCAGTGGACCGCCGGCTGTTTGGAAAACCGGGCGCACTCGATCCGGAAGAATTTCGGGAAATGGCGGACCATACGACGGTAGGGCATCAGATCGTCAGCAGCGTCCAGTTTCCCTGGCCGAAGATTCCCGAGGCGGTGCGCTGGCATCACGAGCGCAGCGACGGCTCCGGATATCCCGACAAACTGACGCAGGAAGATGTGCCGCTCGCGGTTCGGATTGTGGGGGTGGCGGATTCATTCGATGCCATGACGAGTGCGCGCCCGTACCGCGCTCCGATGACGGTGGGAAGCGCGCTCAGCGATCTCGTGCGCTTGGCTCCGGAGAAATTCGATCCAAATGTGGTGCAGGGATTGTTGATCCAAGTCCGTCGCGATGCCGTTGGCAGCAATCGAACTCCGCTGCTCGACGGGCCCACGGTGAACATCGCGGCCACGGACATCGATCATCTGGCCGCGACTCTGCAGTACAAAGTATCTCGTGGCAAAACTTATCTGCCCTAGGGATTCATACCTCGAAGAATAGTCTGGGCACCGTGTTCCGGGCCTTCGACACCGCATTGGGCAAGTTCCTGACCTGGTTCGGGTGATGTTTCCTTTGCGCAGTGAGACCATGACCCCCTCGACACAAGATCCGCGGCTGGCGGAGCAGGAAACACCGCTAGCTTTGGAGAGGAAAACGCAGGTGAAGCCAGGCCACGAGACCCGCGTCGGCTTTACGCGAGAAGATCTCCATAAACGAAAATCCACGCTGGCGAGCCAGCCACAAAGAAATCAAGATCAGCGCTGCCGTGATCGCTGCGTTCGGCCACGCGTTTAGCGCCCATTGTCCCTGCCAGGCGACCTGCACCGGGCAGAATGGCTTGAGATAGGGAATCGGCCACTGGTAACCGTCCGGGCCGCGCGAGCCCAGGATGTCTTCCAGCAAATGCAGATGGAAACTGGCAAATGCAAACAAAAGGCTGTCAGCCACTTGCGCCGAGAGAACGCGAAAGCAATCGCGGCGACTACCAGCGCAAAGAGAAGGGTATGGAGCGAATGGTGGTACAGCGAGAACCACATGAGCGGGTGGGCTGAGTTGGCGGTTAGAACTTGCGGGATCAGCCCGAATCCGTCCACGTCTGGAATGACGCAGGCAATCGTGACAAGCGCGCGATCCCTGCGTTCAGTCGCGCGCAATTCGCGAGTACCCATCCGGTAACGAAATGCGTGACCGGGCTCATCAGTGCAGGTTAGATGTCGATGAGCACGTCACCGTTCTCTAATCTGAGCGGATATACCGTAAGTTTCGCATTCTTACTGTGCCCAGCCTGGCCGGTTTTAGGATCCCATGCCCAGGCATGCCATGGACAGACGACATTGCCGTTTTCGATGATGCCCTGGCCGAGCGGGCCGCCCTGATGGAGGCAGACATTTTCCATTGCGAAGAACTCGCCATTCACGTTGGCGACGCAGATTTCCTGACTACCGCACTGGAACTCCTTCGCTTCGTTGAGAGCGGGAAGATCGGATTGGAGAGCGAGCTTTTGAGATGACATGAATTCATCATGAATGGTGAGGGCTGCCGGGCTTCGCTTCTGTGGGAGCCGAGGGGAACTGTCCCCACATTCAGCGGAACTACTTGGGCTGCAGCGTTTGCGCGATCATTACCTGGCGCTTGAAATTCTCAACCATGTTCTCGTCCAGTCGAATAGCAGTCGGCTTCTTGGCGAGCGTCATCGTGTCGATCTTGTCTTGCAACTTCAACAGCGCGTAGAAGAGATTTTCCGGGCGCGGCGGGCATCCGGTGACGTAAACGTCCACGGGAACGATCTTATCGACACCCTGCAAAACCGCATACGTATTAAACGGCCCGCCAACTGACGAGCACGCACCCATGGAGATCACCCATTTCGGGTCCGGCATCTGGTCGTAGATGCGCTTCACGACGGGCGCCATTTTTAGAGTGACAGTTCCGGCGACAATCATGAGGTCGCTCTGGCGAGGGCTGGGACGGAACACTTCCGACCCGAAGCGCGCGATATCGAAGCGCGCGGTGGAAGACGCGATCATCTCAATCGCGCAACAAGCCAGACCGAAGGTCATTGGCCAGACGGCCGACTTGCGCGCCCAATTGAAGACGTAGTCAACTGTCGAAATCAGGAAATTCTTTTCAAACTTGTTTTGCAGCCAAGCCATGCGGAAGACCTCGTAACGCGTACCTTGCAGTCTAGGTAAGCCAAGATGCCATGTCAACGCTGTAGGATTTTGAGAATTGAGAGTGGTATCCGCGCGGGGGAAGTTCAGAGCGGGTCGAACCCGCCTCGTGAGATGATGACCTCAAGAGCTGCGGAAACTACGGCTGTAGCCTACGCGTGCGCGACTGGTGACTTCTGGGCCCGCGAAACTTGGCGAGAACTCACTTCCTGCAGTACAGCAAGCACCAGCGCTGTAAACAACAGCAGCACTCCCACCAAGCTTGCGGCTACTCCGGCCATCGCAGACAATCCCTCGGTATGGAGGATTATCTGCAGCGAGGCCGCTGATGCCGGATGTGCAGCACTAAAACCGACAGTACTGTCATGCAAATGGCCCAAAATGAGTCCCAGGCCAAGACCCAAGAAGACAATAGACGCGATCACAGTGCGTGCGATATTCATCGGGGCATCCGTTGCTAATGGGAATCTTACTCCGGCGAGTAAATGTACTCAAGCCGAGCGATATAGGCTCTGTACTCCGAAAAGCCTGGCCGCGCTTCCTGCAGCCAGTTGGCTCTGGGAAACGCCGTTTCACGGGCATTTCGGATCGGTCCTGAATGCCTCATGCTCGTCAGACAGCCGAAATCAGCGGTCAATATAGGTGGAAACCCAGTGTGCGGAGGAGGCCGTATTCGTTAATCGGCCGGTCATCCTGCAGCGCCGGAGCATCCTTGTCGAAGTTGATCAGCCATTGCAGGGGCACTTCACTCTTCAGCAGCACGGCGAACTGTTGTTCGGCGGTGGGATTGGGACCCCATTCCACAAAGTCGGCAGCTGCCTGCATCGGCGTACGTTGTGCCATTTCTGAGGCGGATATTCTTGCGATCGGCTGCATGCTCGCAAGGAAGTGAACTCCCCAGCCACCATAGCCTACGAACGCACGGACATAAGGGAAGGAGTCGTGCAGTGCACGAGCGATAGCTGAGACGGTGGTCCCATCGCCCCCGGGGTACCATTGCGCCAGGATTCCGCCCGGCCGCAATCGTTTCTTGGCGGCCGAGTAGAACTCCCGGGAATAGAGCAGGCTCGATCCGGCTGCACCGATCGGCGGCGGGGGATCGATAGCAATGACGTCGTATTGGGACTGGGTCCGCTCCAAGAAGCGGCGTCCGTCGTCGATCACTACGTGAGATCTGGGCGAGCGGAGCAGTTCCTCGGCATCCGCGTGGAAGTAAGGAAAAAAGGCCGGAACGCTGGGCACGAGGTCCACTACTGTCGAATCGATTCCCCACGAGAGCATTGAGCGATGGGTCGTACCCATGCCGAAGCAGATCACAAGCGCACTCTGCGGAGGATGGTTGAGAAGAGCTAGCGGAAGATCTGCCATAGCCTTGGTGATCGGGGTCAAAGTAGTCATCAGCACTCCGTTGACGACGAGCCCCCTGTTCATTCCCTCTCCGACTGCTAGTACAGTTGCGGTGCTATCTCTGCGCACCAGCGCACGGTGAAGCCGGTCCACATAACTCTGGGTCCGAAACACCAGGGAAAACGCAGCCAGCAGCATCACCGATACTGCGATTGCGCGAAAGCCCATGCCGGCCGCGAATCGCGAACATACTTCCGGTGGACGGCGCAATGTAAGGAACAGGCCGGTGAACAACCATGGTAGTGCCAGGATCGCAAGCGCGAATCGCTCATCCATGTATGGCAACAACAAGAATCCGGCGACCAGAGGCCCCAGGATGCACCCAGCTACGTTCACAGCGTATGCAACTCCAGCGCGGTCGGGGTCCCCTTCAGAAAAACGATCCACCAGTTTTGGCGTCAGAAATCCCAGCAACCCACTAAAGACGGCGATGCCCAAAGGCAGCCGCGACCAACTGTTGATATGGATCCGCGGATCTGCGGTTAGCAGAGGCAGTAAGGCCGCGATACAGATGCATATCCAGAGTATTGCCCCCGGCCTGCTCTCATGACGGCCTCGCCAGCGATAGAGAATGGATCCAACGAAGGTGGCCGCCAGGTACACACCGAGAATCGTCGCGAACGAGTAGACCAACGTGCCTACATAGATGGTGAATTGACGTGTCCAGACCACCTCCATGCCCATGCTCGTCAGGCCCGTGGCGAACAGAAGCCACAGAGTGCTGTTGCCAAGCATTTCGCGTAAGGATGGAGGAACGCTCTTGGGACAGGCTTGCTTTTGTGCGGCTGTTACTGGGAGAGAATTCCGTTTACTCAGTCGGAATGCGGCGGCACAGATCATCACATTGAGCAACATCCCGCATTGCAGGGTACGGTTGAACCCCCAGAGTTCGATGAGCAGCAATGGGATTAAAGTTCCCGCGAGAGCACCGAGGACATTCGCGAGATAGAGCCAGCTGAAGGACCGCTTGGATTCACCGGGGCGCCCACCGCTAATTGCGAACATTGCCAGGGGGATCGTAGCTCCCATGCATGCGCACCAGGGAATGAGGGTGCATGCTATCCATATTCCGGCAGCGACGTAGTAACCCGCGGATGAAAGGCTCACACTGCTGCCCAGATGCCCCAGTACGAAGCGGCCGGCCAGCAGTTCCAGCGGCACCACCACGGCTGAGCATCCAATCAGCAGTTCCGCAACGGCATACAACTGCAGGGAAGGAACATTGAGGCGGTGAGAATATTTTCGTACCAGCCGCCCTCCCCACCAGGACCCGAGACCCAGCCCCGCCATGAAACTGGAGAGCACAATCGAGATCATGGGTGTGGTAACGCCGAACTGAGCCATGGCGAGCCGCAGCCACACCAATTCGTACAGGAGACTGCAAAATCCCGAAACAAAGAAAAATCCGAAGTACCACCTGGGCCCGACCGTGGTCCGGAGTATTTCGTTTGATCGGTCCTGCGAATTACTGGAATCCAGCTTGGCTGGCATGGTACCTGCGCTCATCCGGAGGCTCCTCTGACATGTACTCGTTCAAGTCTCGCAGAAGTTTTTGATTCCCAGTGCAGAGTAACCGTTCCCAAGGTAACGAAAGTCATCGGTCCATAGTGTGTTTACGAGCAATTTCTTATTGCACGACCGGGGACGGTCAAGAGCAATGCGAGCGAGACGAATGCGATGTTGATGAGATAGAAGCCTACGACAAGCAGATGATTTACCGAATCGGCCAACCCCCGGTTGCCCTGGAAGACGTCGACAAGGAAGATGGCGCCTCGCTTGTAGAGATTGCGCACAACCCAAATGGTTATCGTGTGCTTAAAGCCACGTAGATCGGGTAAGTGATGAGGTTGGCGAATTCCATTGTGTCCTCCCCAGAGGAAGCTGAACACGTTCAAAGAACGCTATAAGTTGCGGTGGATCCGGTGTCAACACATAAATTGAACGTGTTCAACTAAGTTGAGTCTTAGCAGCTTATAGGCGTATTGCGGGGATGCTCGAGTCGTCCACACGGCCCCCGGGAGAGCAGTCGACGAGAGGCAGATTGCGGTCGGCAACCTGCTAACCTCGCGTTCTATATCGGCTTTTGCGTCAAAAAGGGCGCTGCCAAATCAGGGCACCCGAGCATCCAAAGTTGCGAGTTCTTTCGGCAGGGACTATGCACGTTTTAGGTGTGTCGCAGACCCTGGTGATCGCTGCGCATCCGGATGACGAGACGATTGGGGCGGGTGCTCTCATCAGTCAAAGCAAAGCTGTAGAGGTTGTGCATGCAACCGGCGGTTCGCCTGAAAACCCGTCCGACGCGCTGGCGGCCGGATTCTCGACTCGAGAAGAGTATGGTGCCGCTCGGAGGGGCGAGGCGGCGCGAGCCCTTGCGTTAGCAACCTGCCTCTCAGCAAGATTTCCAACCTGCACTTCACAGACCAGCAACTCTGCCGCAGACTGGACGAACTCAGCCTTCGCATCCTTGAGGTGACGGAGCAAGTGAAACCCAACATTGTGATGACGCACGCCTATGAAGGTGGGCATCCCGATCACGATGCGCTCGCTCTCGCGTGCCACATTGCCCGTGAGTTGCACAGCAGGCGCAATTCTGACTGGAGCTTTGATCTGATGGAGTTCACGTCGTACCACGCGCGCGTAGGTGGAATACACACGTACGATTTTCTTCCTGGCGATGAAGAGAGAGGACAAAGCTATCGGCTGACAGCGGCAGAGTGCGAACTGAAGGTGCATGTTGCGAGAATTTGAGACCCAGACGAAGACCCTGGCCGCGTTCATGTGTCCGGAGTTTGAAAGATTTCGGCTTGCTCCGCGGTACGACTTCAGCCGTCCGCCGCATAACGGAAAGCTGTTCTATGAAAACTTTGACTGGGGAGTGGACAGCGGAACGTGGCGCGAGTTGGCTTGTGGGGCGCTGACCCGCCTTCTGCATGTGCGTCACGGCTGGTTTCCGCTATCCACGAGCTTTCGGACTCGTGGGATGAATGCATGTTCCAGAGGCTGCGAGCGGGATCTCCAATTCTTATGGAGTCTCTGCCAACGAGAGGGCTCGTCTCGCAAGCTGAGGGGCAAGAACCGTGCGCGGCGGTCGACTTGCGCGGTTCTGATGCCGCGTCAATGTTGAAAACAGCCCGATATTACGCACGCAAGTTGGAAGAAAAGCATGCGTTTTCAATTGAACGCGCCACCCAAGAGTCTCTGGACGAGTTCCTTGCAGCTCTCGAGCAGTAGCACCAGGCGCGGTGGCATGCCAAGGGCCTGCCCAGTGTGCTCGCAAAGCAGAAGGACCGGAGTTTCTATTGTGAGGTTGCGAAGCACTTTCTTCGGAATGGCGTCCTGCATATGTATGCTTTGCGAATTCGAAAGCACATCGCCGACGTACTGTATGGATTTGAGTGGCGGAATCGAATGTATTTGTACCTGAGCGCATTCGATCCCGCATTCGCACGGATGAGCCTTGCGACGGTGTTACTAGGACATATCGTCCAACAAGCGATGGACCAGGGCTTCCACTATTACGATTTCTTGCGTGGGCAGGAGACTTACAAATATCGATGGGTGCACAGGATCGGGCGATCTTCACGAGAACCATCAGCAAGGCTGTGAAGGCCTGATTCTGGACGGTTGGTACGAATCGTCGCACAGCTCCGCAGCAAGAGAAGCGCACTGGGGCATGTGCAGCTGTGCAATCGGGGTGCCCCTTGGACGATACGGCGGGGCTTTCGCTAAAATCAAAGAGGTTCTGTGATCCTCTATGTCCCTGACAAAGCAGCAAGCCCTGGATATGTTTGAGTCCGATGATCTGATCGGCATCGGGATGGAAGCCGACGCGGTTCGGCGGAAGCTTCATCCTGAGCGCGTCGTTACCTACATCATCGATCGGAACATCAACTACACAAACTATTGCACGGAATACTGCACTTTCTGTGCTTTCTACCGCCCGCTGAAAGGCCCGGCCGCGAAGGATGGATACATTCTCGACTTCGACACGATCTACGAGAAGATTCGCGAGACGGTCGAGATGGGCGGAACTGGTGTGCTGATGCAGGGCGGCTTGCATCCGGATCTGAAGATCGACTGGCACGAAAAGATGCTGCGCGGGATCAAGGACCGCTTTCCGCAGGTGCACCTGCATTGCTATTCGGCGTCGGAAATCATCGCGATTGCCGAGTACAGCGGGTTATCGATTCGCGACACGATCTTGCGTTTGCGTGATGCGGGGCTGGATTCGATTCCAGGTGGCGGAGCAGAGATCCTGGATGACGAGGTGCGCTACAAGATTGCGCGTCTGAAGTGTCTGACCGAAGACTGGATTAATGTGCACCGGACGGCGCACCAGATCGGCATGCGGACGACCGCGACGATGATGTTTGGCGTCGGCGAGAAGTATGAGCACCGTATCCATCATTTCCAGAAGCTCTACGACTTACAGGAGGAGACTGGCGGCTTCACGGCATTTATTCCGTGGAGCTTTCAGCCGCAGAACACCGCTCTCGGGGGACGGCATTGGGACGAGGCAACGGCCGTGGAGTACCTGAAGGTGCTTGCAATATCCCGGCTATATCTGTCGAACTTCCTCAATGTGCAATCAAGCTGGGTTACGCAAGGTTTGAAAGTGTGCCAGATGGGATTGCGGTTTGGCGGAAACGACGTCGGTTCCGTCATGCTCGAGGAGAACGTTGTGCGCGCGGCAGGCGTGTCGAACTGCACGACAGAAGAAGAACTGCGCAGGATTATTCGCGACGCGGGGTTCCGTCCGGCGCGGCGCGATACCTTGTACCGGCAATACTTCCTGAATTAGCAACTTCAGAGATCAGGGTCAATACCCAGCATTCAGAGGATCGCTGAGCAGGTATGGCATTTCCGATCAAAAAGTGCGTGGTTTGTGGTGAGGAGTTTGAGTTGAAGCCGGGCAAGCCAGGTTTCGCGAACCGGTGTCCTTCATGCAGCGAAGAGGAGTCTGCAGGACCAGGCGCGAAGATCGATGCCGATGGATGGAAGGGCGATAAGGGTGCCAACGCGGAGCGCCGGAAGGCGATGAAGGATCTGCTGTACCGAAAAGATAGCTGAGTTCTGATGGTCTAGTTTTCCTCTTCAGGTGTCCTCGCTCATTCAAACCACTTTACTAGTTTGCTTTTTTCCAGCAATGCACTCCCCGTTGAACGCAACCCGTTCAGATTTTGGGCGGACGTGCGGACAATCCTTTGACAATCTCCTTACACGATTGATCAATCCAAATCCATTTCGTTGAATCGAAAGCAGTACGCAACGCAAATATAGCTTTTCTCCCGAACAGAGTACTTACATTCGGGTAGTTACCCCTGTGTCTGCGTATCTCGGATCCGGGAGTGCGCTGCGTAGACCACGAATCATCGTGAATTCAATTCGAAAGAGAGAATGTTATGAACAATGGCAAGAAGGCTGTTTTGTGGGCGTTGATGGCTGTGGTAATTGCAGCCGTGGGGATGAGTCCGGCGCATGCGCAATCGAACAGCATCTCCGTGGATGTGCCGTTCGACTTTGCGGTAGGAACGCAAACGCTCGGTGCTGGCAACTATCTGGTGCAGCGACAGGGAGGATTCCTTTCACTTAGGGGCACTGATGGACAGTCCATTTACGTGCTGCCTCTCACCGAAGGCAGCTTCGGAACCGAAGAAGATGGGGCGCATCTCGTGTTCGCGCGCTACGGGAACGAGGCGTTCCTCAATGAGATCGTGTTCTTGGGTGGCAAGAACTACGATCTGCCGCGCGGCAGCAAGGAACAGGAGTTGATTTCGGCAGCAGGATCGCATGAGAAGGCGATTCGGTACGCTCAGTTGGGCCGCTAGCAGGTGTGGCATGCGTGGGTGAGACAGCATCGCGAGGGGTTGTGCTGAACTCGCGATGCGTCGCCTGCCACAATGTCCTTGCGAGAACGGTGATGGTCGAGGGCAGTCCCGCGCAAATGTGGGCTTACTGCTTCAGAATCCAATTCGAAACTTTTTCGAGTGCGACCGGGGACATAGTTTCTTCGATCTGCGCGTACTCTGCGGGCGCGCCAGTCTTCGCAGTCTGGAAGAGGTGATTCAAGCCTGGGAGTTCGGCAATTTCATAGTGCTTGTTGCCACCCTCTTCGAGGGCTTTGCGGATGGGCGGCAGATTCTGTTCGGGCAGCACCTGTTTATCGAGCGAGCCGTTGATCGCGAGAACCGGGCAGCTGACTTTGCGGAGAGCGGTTGCCGGGTCGTAGGTCAGGAAATAGCGCATCCATGGAGAAGTAACCTGCTTAATCTGGGCGCCAATCTGACCTTCCGGAACATGGCCGGATAATTTATCCCGCAATTCTTTTTTAAGCTTCGCTTCATCTTGCTCGGTCTCGATCAGCTTCATGACTTCTCGTTCTGTGGCCGCGTCCTTCGCGGCATCTTCAGGATTTTTGCCACCGGCGACTTCGATGGCTTCACTTTGGGCAACGATTACGTCGGCTCCCGGAACTCCAGTGCCGGCCATCATGACAATAAAGGCGACATCTTTGTTGCGTGCGGCGACCGTTGGCGCGATGACCCCTCCTTCGCTGTGACCAATCAGGCCGATCTTGTGCTGGTCTACTTCGGGACGCGTTTTCAGATAGGCGATGCCGGCTTCAACGTCGGTGGCGAAATCGAGAGTGGTCGCTTTAGAGAAATCTCCGGTGGATTTGCCTGTGCCGCGATCGTCTGCGCGAAGGACAGCGATGCCGTGGCGTGTGAGATAGTCCGAGAGAACAAGAAATGGTTTGTGGCCAAGCAGGGATTCATCCCGATCTTGCGGACCCGAGCCGGTAATCAGCACGACCGCAGGGAAGGGACCGTTGCCCTGCGGAATCGTAAATGTGGCGGCAAGGATGACGTTCTGCAGTTTGTTGTCATAGGTCACTTCCTGTTCGTGATAGGGATATGGCTTGCTCGGAAGTTGTGGACGCTTGAGCTCGAGTTCAACCGGGACCTTGACTCGCTTCAGGCTTAACGGAAAGGAGCCGCCATTTTGCATCCATTTCCCCTCAATTGAAGACAGGTCTGTCGCGATGGAGCCTTCGAAGACGCCTGCGATCTGCTTGGCTTCGATCTTCAGCGAGATCCCATTCCGAGTGACCGAAGTAGTTGGCAGTGCCTTCATGCCCTGATCGGGGCTGTCCATGGTGCTGGTGAGGCCGTCTTCCGTGTTGAGGATGTGAAAGACGACTCTCAATTTGACTGCGCCCGTGTCGAGCGTTCCTATCCATGCGCCATCGATGTCAGACGGCTTAGCGGGTTTGTGTTCAGTTTTGAGCGGAGTGCTGCTGCGCTTGAATTGCAGGGGCAGAGATTGATTCTGAGTCCATGTGCCGGAGATTGTTTGGGCATCCGGTGCGACTTTACCCTCGTAGATACCGTGAACGGCGGTCACGTCGAAGTGCAGTTTCGAATCTCTTAACGTCACAGCGTTAACCGGTATCCCATTGGCTCCGGGCTGGTCGATGCTGTCGAGTCTGGCTTTGAGGCTGCCGTCAAGTGCTTTGGTGATGTGCAGCACGAGGCGCAATTCGCCCATGCCGGTGTTGAGAGTTCCTTGCCAATCGCTAACAATGTCTTGCGCCCGAGCGAGTGGAGCGGCTATCAGGATCGTTAACAGAATTAGTATTTGGTTCATTGCGCTCGCCCTCCCAAGGCGAAAAACTTCAATTGCATGTGGGGGCTTCCGAACTATCGTTCTGCCGCATGCAGTTCGTCAATCTTGCGCTGGAGGCATCGCGCAGCGCGTTCGTTCATCTTCCAAACTGCGAAGAACAATGCGGCGACAAGTATGTCGAGCATCAGTGCTGCAAATACGCCTTTTGGAAAGAGTGCAACGTGAAGGTCTTGGAGGAGATCACGCCGGATCTCCGGATCAGCCTCGTAAGCCCGAGCCAGACGCTCGAGGGCGGCCCCGTATTCGTGCGCGGCTTGCGCATAGAGTTGATCCTGCGATGCCGCCTTGGCCATGGTCTCGATTGGGCTCACATCTAGGTAGTCGATGGGAATCGCATTTTCTTACACGCCAGCCACGGTGGAAGTCTTAAACGAATATGCTGCGGATCAACTATCAGATCATCTGTGCTGCAGTGGTGAGAATATCGTGTTCCCTGACTACGGCAAAATCATGCAACATGGTGGGTCTCGGTGAGTCAACCCGATTCGCCGTTCACAGGTCGGCGGCGGCCGCACGCGCAGGATCTCTCCGCGCGTGGGTTCGCTAAGCGTCTGAAGGCATTGGGGAAGCGACATCTTCGTCCTTCGTTTGGATTAGCCAACGGTGTAATTGCATCCAACCGGTTGGGTGGAAGCTAGCGGAACTCCTCGTGCAAGTGGGCTTTAGACAGCAAGCGAATACGGGATAAAATGAGCTTACCGTGACCCGCTCTCCCGGCTCGGATCGAGCGTCTGCAATGCTCCCGGAACGAGTTTGATGAAGCCGATTCTTATCTCATTGGCAATTGTCCTCTGCGCGACGGCAGTATTGGCGCAAGACGTGGCCGGAGTATCCGCGAGCCATAGCTGTGCAGTGATCATGGGAATCGTCACAAAGGACCCTGATAGCCAGCCGGTGAAGAAGGCGCTGATTGAACTGATCGCCGAGAACCAGACTCACGGCGGAGATTACACGGCCCTCACCGGCGCGGATGGCAGCTTTCGGATCGAGAACGTCATACCCGGCCGCTATCACCTGTTCGCCGAACGGAGCGGACTGCTGGATGTGGACCGGCAGCGCACTCACAGCGATGGACGCGTCCTCACGCTCACGCCGGGACAGGAATTGAAGGACCTGCACATTCGGCTGCAGGCGGCGGCGGTGATCCGCGGGCGAGTGACGGATGAAGACGGCGAGCCGATGCAAGACGCCGAGGTGACGGTACTGCAGCAGACATTCGCATCTGGCCACACCCATTGGCAGCAGACCGCAGGCGAGCGGACGAACGATCTGGGGGAATTTCGAATCGCGAATCTGCCTCCCGGGAATCTCTATGTATCGGTGAGCCCGCCGCCCGATCTCAAAGCGTTGATCGAATCTGCGGGTCGTGGGAGCGCGGAGAGTCGGCCTGCGGAGAAACCGGCCGCGTCGTACCAGACAACCTATTACCCGGGTACTACCGATCGGAGTCAGGCGCTGGCTGTCCAACTGCATCCGGGCGATGACTTTCCGGTGAGCTTCTCACTGATGCCGGGACCGAGCTTGACAATTAGTGGCACAGTCGTGAATCTGCCTCCACGAACCTCTGCCACGATCATGTTGCAGTCGCGCGACTTCAACGTCATTCAGAGTGGGGCTGAGATCCACAAGGACGGCAGCTTTGTGATTCGCGACGTTTCGCCCGGGAGTTACACAATCACGGCGTCAGTGGATGGGTCCGGAGTGCCGATGACCGCGCGCCAGGCTTTGCAGGTTGGCTCCGCGAGTGTCGATGGTTTACGGCTGTCGCCGCAACCTGGAACCACATTGCGCGGGCATCTGCGTCTGGAAGGTGCGGGAAATCTCTCGCGTATCGATCCGGCACAGATTTTCCTGACCTTGCAGTCCTCCGACGATGACTCCGGAGGATTCACCATGGGAGATCGATTTACCAATCTCGCCCACGCGGCTGCCGACGGGAGTTTCGTATGGAACGATGTTCCGCCCGGGAACTACTACGTGCAGCTTCTCGGTGACACAGGCAGGAATGAGGATTGGTTCATCAAATCGGTTCTGGCTGCTGGACGCGATGTGAACGACAGCGGTATTAGCGTCAATGGCGGGGCGCAGTTGATGGAGGTCGCGATCAGTGCGATGGGAGGCATCGTCGGCGGAGCCGTAATCGACGGCAAAGGGCAGCCGGCCCCAAACGCAACGGTGGTCGCCGTCCCCGAAGCAAGATTTCGTGGGCGCATGGACCGATATCGGAAGACCGTCACCGATCAGAGCGGGCACTTCAGCCTGCACGGTACCCGGCCCGGCGAATATACGGTCTTTGCCTGGGAGAGCGTCGACGGCGATGCTTACTTCAACCCGGAATTCCTCAATTCGTACGAGGGGCGGGGAACCGGGCTGCGTATAGGCGAGGGTGAGAAGAAGACCCTTGAGCTTAACTTGATTCCTCAAACAGACCAGCAGCCGTAGCCTCTCCGTTTTTCCTTCACCTTGGCTTTTGCCTGTGGCGTACCTTATTAGTCTTGAAGCGGGTTCCACGGTACGGCTGGAAGCACCGTGGTGGCGGACGGCGGTAATCGAACCCTTGGCCAGTTCCGGCGGACGCAGCCCCGCTTTATGGCACGAAACGCGACAATGGCGGGGCACTTTTTTGCTTATTTGAGGATGGGGGAATCTGGGCCGGCCGCTTTTGACTCGTCGGCGCGTATCTTTCCGTCGTCATCAGCGTAGAAATAGCGATGCTGAGAATCCGGAGCTTTCGGCGTCATAGTCAGTGTGTAACTGTCCTTCTTTCCTTTGTAGGTGGCCGTGTAATCGCCGCGCTCGGTATTGACCATGCGCTTGGTGAACGATCCGGAATGGACGAGTTCGTTCAGGTTCAGCGCGTAGTGGCCATACTGCTTGTTGAATTGCTTGTCGGCGCGGACTACAACGCGCATGTAGGCGAGCGCGGCCGCTTCCGAGTCGGATCGCGCGGGATCCCCTTTGAACTTTGGAGTGTATCCCGGAGCCGCCTGAGGTTCAGAGCCTACGGGTGCCGAAGGTTCCTGAGCGAACAACGGACAGATGACAAGCAAGAATGCCGCGAGTATGAAACCTGATTGCGTCGATCTGGTCATGCGAGCGAATTCTCCACGATTTTAAAAAGTTGCAGCCAGAAAAGCTTGTCGAGCTTCGCTCGACGGGCAGCCGAGTGCGGCTGTTCCCACATTTTTAGCGCGGCTAGCCTCGATACCGATAAAACACGCTGCAGCCACGCTTTTTCATGTTACTCCCGTAATTTCCTTCTGGTCACCTTCTCTTTGCATTGCGTCGAATTATTACTATGCTGAGTAGAAGAATTTAGCCCTACAGGGAAAACTATGAAAGCAGCTGTGGCCAGAAAACCAGTCATCCGAATCGCCGTAGTGGAAAGCGATCCTTTGCGCTTCGTCGGGTTTCGTGCGCTGTTCGATTCCGAGCCCGAGTTTGAGCTCATCTCGGCGGCGCTTCCGGAGATCAGCACCCTGCAAGGGATTGATCTCATCTTGCTTGGCAACCGTTCCGGACAAAATCTGTTTGACGTAATGGCCAGCCTGAAGGCGACACGTCCGGATCTGCGGATCATCGTGACTGGTTCCGGCATCGACGAGGAAACCATCCTGAAAGCGATTGCGTCCGGTGCCAAAGGCTACGTGGACGAGGCTGCTACACCTGCCGAGTTCGCGCAGGCTATTCGCATTGTGAATCAGGGTTCGGTATGGGCTCCGAGGCGCGTACTTTCCATGTTCATAGAGCGAGTTTCCTCGGCCCCGGGACGCATCTTCCCCGCAGGCCGGGTTACCTTCACCGATCGCGAGAAGGAAGTTCTGGAGATGCTGGTTGCGGGACGCTCTAATAAAGAGATTGGCGCTCAGCTGGGAATTGAAGAGCGAACAGTAAAAGCCCACGTCGCGAAACTGATGCGCAAAGTCGGAGTGCAGAACCGGATTGCCCTTTCGGTGCACGCCATCACGCATTCGCTGGTGACGACGAAGTAGGTAATCTGGGCTCGTCAATGCAGCGGAATAAGCGGCGAGCTGTGAGCGATGAGACAGCCGAACCTGACTGCTCATTGCTTGCGGCCCGCCGTTTAGAACGAACGGTGTAACTTCGGACCACTTACCTTCGTAATCTTGCTGGGAAATCTGGCCGATCGCATACTCGCCTCACCTACCACAGAACCTGGGAGACGGGGTTGAGAGTGGCGATTAGGGTCACTGCTTTCAGCCCCGCATTTTTTTGGCGGAATCCTGCCTCCGCAAAGTCGACCTCGCGTTACTCCACATCTCCCCACTCGATTCCAGGCAGCCTAGCGTGAATGCGAATGGGAACGGACCGGCCTCGTTCTTACGGTACATTCCATCGAAGAATACGAACATGCGATCCGGATCGATGTCGCTGTAGTGCATCGATGGCTTCCACGGTCCGGAGTGCCATCCCTTTTCGGCATTGACAATTTGAATGTGCCCAGTCCAGTCCGAAAACTGGCTCGAAAGATGATCGCATTGGGACCACCACAGACCCGTTTCGGCCGAGGGTTCGGATTCAGCTAGCCAAACACGTGAAAACACTGCCACCCATCCAGTTGTGGTTTGAATCGGACGGAAGTCGAAGAGCTTGAATTCGGGTTGCGTCAAGACCCGGTGCTTCGTCCAATTTGTTCGACCATCCGTGCTCTCGGAGAATCCGTGGACGATGTAGTCTTTCTGATTCGATCTCGCTACGTACCACATCTTCCATTTGCCGTCAGCATAAACTAGGTTCGGCTCGTACACGCTCCCATGCTCCCATTCTTCCTCCGGGTTGAAGACTGGTCTATGTTGATCCACCCAGCCGGTGCCGTCCCATTCGAGATAGCCGATGGTGTAAGGCCCCCAGACCTGCTCGGCTCCGCCGGCATAGTAAATGCGCTCGACCCACACACCGCGGGCCCTCATCCCAACCCCGGACATACGAAGGACAGTAGCGTCCACCTTGCAGATCCCACGACCCACTGGCTTCGTATCCTGCGAGCAAAGCAATCTTCGACGGATCGTTGGCTCGGGAGTCAGGCGCCAGCCGGTTGCAGCCAATGGCGCGCCTGGGGGCGCGAGGCACTGAAGAGATGAATCCCCGGTCTGCCGATCACGGTACCGGCAAGATACATCCACCACTGTCGATTGCGCTTGGCTACTGTGCAATCGGTGAGATTCCCGGGATCAGCGAGTGGAGCAAATCGGTCCGCAGGATCGAAGATTTTCGTTTTGGTAAGTATTCGACATTGCGGCGCACCGGGGATGAATCCTCCTTGAATGGGAACCATTGTCGCACCGACAAAGTAACTGGACCGCACATGCAACGTTGCGAATTCATTTACAATCCAACTACCAGATCCCAGTTTCAGCGTTGTGGTGAGGACAATGAAAAAATATCTTTTGTTCGCGCTCGTGTTGTGGCTGTGCTCTGTTTCTTTTTCGGCCGATGAGGAAAACGACTCGAAGGCGGCGGACCGTGTGCAGGCGGCTGCAGATGTGCTGAACGAAATTGAAGCGGCGCCGGACTCCGGCATTCCTGAAGAAATACTCGGGCGAGCGGAGTGCGTTGCGGTTGTGCCTTCCATGCTGAAGGGCGGGTTTATTGTGGGCGGCAAGTACGGTCGCGGCCTGGCGAGCTGTCGCACAGCAAAAGGTTGGACTACTCCGGCGTTTTTTACTGTCAAGGGCGGGAGCGTGGGGTTCCAGATTGGCGGACAAGCTGTCGATCTCGTCATGTTGATCATGAACGAGAACGGAATGCAACATTTGCTCTCGAGTCAATTTGCTCTGGGTGCGGATGCATCGGTCGCTGCGGGCCCAGTCGGGCGTCATGCAGAAGGCAATACCGACTGGAAGATGCGCGCTGAGGTGCTCACGTATTCCCGCACGCGGGGAGTCTTTGCCGGCGTGAGCCTGAACGGCGCCGTCGTCAAGCCGGACAAGGACAGCACGCGTGAGTTCTACGGACACATGGTGACTCCGAGAGCTGCTTTGAAGGGTGAAGTAGAGCCGCCGGCGGGCGCAAGTCCCTTTCTCACTACGCTGGCGAAATGGGCGCAGCAAGCGGCCAAGTGAGCTTGGACTGCAAGAACTCATAACTACAAAGGACGCGAAGGCTCACGAAGGGAATTGCTTCGCACACGCTTTCGTATGCTTTTACGGTTTGGATCGGGATGCTCGCAGCGACATGCGTTGGAATTGCGCGCGTGATACAGTGACGCTTTCCTGATGCGGCGGAAACTCGAATATGCGGCAGCGTGGCCGTTCATTAAAATCCTGGGCCTTCTGCCGCGATTCCTTTCGCGTGCATCCGCCATTGCACTCGCGCAGCTGATTTATGCATTCCACGTAAAGTTGCGCAGGGTCGGCATGCGCAACCTGGAGATGGTCTTTCCCGAGAAGAGCCTGGCCGAACGCAAGCGGATCTTACGCGGCGTGTTTACTTCTCTCGGTCGCCAACTCGCTGAGTTGTGCCAGTTCCCTCGCTACACTCCCAAAAATGTCGACGAAGTCGTCGTATACGACGGGCTCGAAAACTTCGAGCGCGCCTACTCCCGGGGTAAAGGAGTGCTATTCCTGACTGCGCATTTTGGGGCATGGGAACTATCGGCATTTGCCCATTCGCTGCACGGACATTGGCTCCACGTCGTGATGCGTCCGATGGACAATCCATATCTGGATCGACTGATCGACTACTACCGGACCATGCATGGTAACAAGACCGTGGCCAAAGACGATTTCGTGCGCGGGTTGCTGGCGGCGATGAAAGCCGGCGAAACTGTCGGGATTTTGATGGACACGAACATGACTCCGCCTCAGGGGGTGTTCGTAAATTTCTTTGGGGTTCAGGCGTGTACGGCGGGCGGGCTGGCGCGGATTGCCTTGCGCACGGACGCGGCGGTTGTGCCTGGCTTCACAATCTGGGACGAAACGCTCCGTAAGTATCGGCTCCGATTCGATCCGGCGTTGGAGTTAGTCCGGACCGGCGATCTCGATCAGGACATCGTCGCGAATACGCAGAAGTTTACGAAAGTCATTGAGGATTATGTCAGGAAGTATCCGGACCAGTGGCTCTGGGTGCACCGGAGATGGAAGACTCGGCCGGAGGGTGAGAAACCTCTGTATTAATAGGCCGTTCTCATTACGAAGGTACCCAATGATTCCACTGAAGATACCCCGGACCGGTGGAATCTGCTTAGTCTTAGGTCCAATGCCGCCGATAATTGGTACACCAAACCTATGTCCGGCTGTCCAGTAAGGCTTGGGGATGGGAACGTTTTCTCTGAGTGCGGCAGAGCTATAAATTGCGACGGAAACGATACCAGCAGTGTGGTCAGGGTTTTACCCTGGTCGAACTACTGATCACTGTTTCCATCATTCTCACGATTGCCGCCCTGGCAGTGCCCAATCTACTCGCTGCAATGAATCAAGCCAGAATCGCCAAGGCGGTCGGCGATATACACGCCATTGGAACCGACATTCAAGGATACGAGGTCATCAACCACGCATATCCCAACACGCTCGATGACATCGGCTATGGGACCTTCAATGATCCTTGGGGCAATCCATACCAGTACTTGAATTTCGCGGGTGCCCAGGGTAAGGGGAAGATGCGGAAAGACCGGTTCCTGGTACCAATCAATACCTTTTTCGATCTGTACAGCATGGGGCCAGATGGAGCGAGTGTGGCTCCGCTGACTGCAAAGGCGAGTCACGATGACATCATATGGGCGAATGACGGGGACTACGTTGGAGTGGCATCGGACTACTAGGCCGCGAGACGAATGAACATCAGAAACACATTTCTGCATAGCAAGGTGGCACGGAGAATTGTGCTGCTGTTCATTTCGTGCGCGCTGTTGCCGGTGACGCTCCTCGCGATCCTCTCCTACTACGAAGTTTCTTCACAGCTGCGGGAACAAAGCCAGAAGGAACTGACGCAAGCCAGCAGGCGGCAAGGGATGGCGGTCTACGAGCGCCTTGAGATGCTGGACTCAGATCTGCAGGTGGTGAGTGCGAGAGCGAAAGAGCAACAGTCGTTCGGCGGTGAGCGAGTGTTGCAGGAGCACTTCAGGGGCATCGGTTTGTTCACGCCCGATGGAAGCGAGAGCGATCATTGGGGCGAGGCCGTCACAATACCGGCTCTTACATCGGGCGACAAGGAGCACTTGGCTGCGGGAAATCCGCTCCTGAAGGTAGCGCCAGCGGCAGACGGCGCCAGTCGAGTTCTTCTGGTTCGAGAGGCTGTGGGTACGGGAGCAAACCGCCTCATTGTTGTCGGCGAGCCGAAGTCAAACTATGTTTACTCGCCGCTCAGTTTATCCCCGGATCTGAATTTCTGCGTCCTGTCGGGGGAGCGTTCCGTACTCTACTGCTCGGACGATGGGACGCAAGGCTCCGTCGTGTATTCGACTGCCGGTACTCGATTTTCGGGGGAGTATCAATGGCTAGACGGTAGTACGCTCTACGACGCGGCGTATTGGAAGTTGCTGATCAAACCAAAATTTCTGCAGGACTCCTGGACCATCGTGGTTAGCAAGGATCACGCTGCCTTTCTGGCGCCGATGCTGCGGTTCCGAAGGATCTTCCCATTGGTGGTCCTGCTTTCGTTGTGGATTGTTCTTCTGGCCAGCATGGTCCAGATCCGGCGCACGCTGGTACCCCTTGAGAAGTTGCAGGAAGCAACACGCAAGATTGGTATGCGGCAGTTTGAGAGCCGGGTCGAGGTTCGCAGCGGCGATGAGTTCGAAAGCCTGGCGACATCGTTGAATCAGATGGCCGGCCAGCTGGGCAGGCAATTTCAGGCTCTGAAAGCAGTGAACGAAATTGACCAGGCGATCTTTGCGTCTTTGGATCGGGAAGCGATCATCGACGGGGTGCTGCAGAGGATGCCGGGACTCTTTCCCGGGGATGTGTTTGGCGTCTGTGTGTTTGACGAGACCCGGGTTTCCGGATGGGTTCGCTTCCGG
>Ga0136846_1238513_pt1 | contig 71513 bp, 66 predicted proteins | sample HopSoiMetagenom2_FD_96841 | JGI IMG/M metagenome (GOLD analysis project Ga0136846, IMG submission 96841) | Grasslands soil microbial communities from Hopland, California, USA - 2 Assembly 2016 (version 4) | ecosystem: Environmental > Terrestrial > Soil > Grasslands | place: USA: Hopland... | reverse complement strand
CTGAGAGGCTGAGAGTATTTCGATCATGCCCGCTCATCACGCCAAAAGACCCCTGCTCGTCGTTGCAAATGCTCGCCATAGCCCGGGCTATGGCTGCGCTTCGCGCCTAGATCAGGCGCCTTTTGACGTGCTGCTCGGGCACGCTCGACAAACTATCAGCCTCTGGGGGCTCTCATGAATATCAAAGCATTCAAAACCATCGTGCTTGCAGCCACTGCTTTCGGCACCACTGCATACGCAGTTGGGGCTACCAAGACCATCGAGCTGCCCGCTGACGGCGTCCAGCTCAAGGCCAGCCCATTGCCGGGTTACGCCAAGGCGCAAGCCAACTGCGTAGCCTGCCATTCGGCGGAATACATGAAGTATCAGCCGCCGACGGCAGCGCGGCCGTACTGGGAAGCGATGGTGAAGCGGATGAAGGTGGTGTTCAAGGCGCCCATCGCCGACGACGACATGCCCGCGATCGTGGACTATCTCGTGAAGACCTATGGCAATGAGCAGCCGAAGTGATCACCTTCGCAATTCATTGGAGCGGAGTCCCCCACGCGCCTTGCCGAGTTCGCCGCTCCGAACCAGGACGTTGCGTCGACATCATTGTCGATCGCGAACAAGGCCAAGTCAGGCGGCTGGTCTCCTGCCGGTTTCGTCCGCTATCACGGTCCGCGAGAGGTGAATGCCGGCCGAACCGGCGTCCTGATTGATGCGGTAGGCCTCGACCATCTGCCGGATATGAGCGACAGCACCTCTGCGTATTGCGCCGGCCTTGACGATTTCTTCCTTGCTGTAGTGCGCCTGCAGGATGTCGAGGTGATCCAGAATCGACTGCATGGCGGGGGCTCCTCCAACATGTGAAGCCATGGCGACGATGTCCTCGATTTCGAACCCCGCGTCCTTGAACTGTTCGTGCTTGGACAGCACTTTCTCCAGCGCCTGCTTTCCGCCGATTTCGGCGGCGATGGCCACGATGTGCTCGTGTTCGAAGCCAGCGCTCCTGAGCCGATCGTGCGTGGCCAGTACTTTGGCCAGCGCCTGCGAACCACCGTCGTTGGACGCGATGTTCACGATTTCCTCGTGGTCAAATCGACCGGCCTTTGTTTGCTTGTGTGCGGCCAGCACCTTGTCCAGCGCCCGCGACCCGCCTTTGTGGGTCGCGATCGCCGCGATCTGATTGACCTCAAACCCGGCTTCCTTCAGTTGCTCATGCGTGCTCAGCACCTTGTCCAGCGCCTGCGATGCGCCACCTTTGGAGGCGATGGCCACGATGTGCTTGTGCTCGAAGCCGGCGTTCTTGAGCCGCTCGTGCGTGTCTAGCACTTTGTCCAGCGCCTGCGACCCGCCGATGTTGGCCGCAATGGCCACGATGTGTTTGTGCTCGAAGCCGGCGACCTTGAGCCGTTCGAGCATGGCAAGCACCTTGCCCAGTGCCTGAGAACCTCCACATTTTGATGCGATGGCCACGATGTGATTGTGCTCGAAGCCGGCGTTCTTGAATCGCTCGTGCGTGTCTAGCACTTTGTCCAGCGCCTGCGACCCGCCGACGTTGGCCGCAATGGCCACGATGTGTTTGTGCTCGAAGCCGGCGACCTTGAGCCGTTCGAGCGTGGCAAGCACCTTGCCCAGTGCCTGCGAACCTCCACCCTTTGATGCGATGGACACGATCTCCGTTCTCGAAAATCCCGCTGCGAACAACGCGCCTGCATTGCCACGAAGGTAGCCCAGCGTCCTTTCGCCGCCGTGCGTTCGCCGGATCTTCTCTTGCTCTTGATGCGACAGCAGCGCTTCCAATGGGTCGGCCATGGAGTTGTCTTCATTCGGAGTGTTCATTGCTATATCGGTGTGCTTGCCCATACCGGTTTGGAAGGGTGGGGCCTAGGACACGGGCCCAAACGTCGATTCCTTTCAGGGCAATGTATGGGGCGGCTCCCGGCGTTGCATGATCCAGCGCTGATGGATTGATGACGCCGCCCACAAATGCCTATGTCGGGCCGCGCACGGGACGGCAAATGGATGAACGTTGCACGACCGTTCGCACGCCGGGCTCCGCGCGCCAGGAAGGGGAAGGCACGTCAGTCGAGAACTTTGGATCGGCTCAGCATTACATGGAGTTACCGCTTACAGAGAGGTACACACTCGCTATCAATGAGCTATACGTGCGAGTCGATAAGCCTTGCATCGGTGCGCAAAAAAAGTTGTCCTCCGCGCCAAATTCCAGGAGTCCGCCATGTCCGCTACTTCGCTCTCTTTCACCTTCGTCAACACGTATGCCCCACTCGGCGCCAAACCGGTGGCCGCGAGCGACACGAAACTGACACCGGCACCTGCAGCGCAGGAAGACAACAAGGCCAGCAGCGAGCAACGTCCGGGTGGCGGAGAAAACCGCCTGGTGCTGGCGATCATGTCGGCGCTGCGTGAGATCGGGCTGGCGGGCCAGGCCGTGGCCCCTGCGGCAGCGACTCAAGCAAAGTCCGATCCGACTACGACGGCGACGTCTGCGACCACTGCCGCAACCAGCTCGATCTCAATCGACCAAGCGGTCGCGACCACTCCCGCACCAGTTGCCACATTCACGCCGAACACTGCGGCGTCCCCCGAAGCCGCTTCGGAAGCAATGCCGTCCGCCGCCGATTCCGCCGCGGCAGTGGAGTCCGCCGTGCACCAGTTCGCACATGAGCTGTTCAGTGCGATGCGGCAGATTGGTGGTGGTCCCGATGGAAATGACCACGGCCATGAAGGGCGTCACCGCGGCCACGAACATCATCACCGGCATGGCCAACGGTACGGCGACATGTCCCAGCGCCTCGAAGCCTTGGCACAGGCAGTGGGCGGGTCGGCACAAGCTCCGGTGACAGGCGACACCCCGACCAGTGCTCCCGTTTCATCCTCGGGCTCGATCACGTTGGCCGTTCAAGACGGCCAGGATGCCGCGACAATCCCGGCTGGGAGAGTGGCCGCCGCACCGACTCAAGCTTCGACAGCCGCGTCGCAGTCACAAACAACAACGTCTGCCACCGCGACTTCGCCCGCGACCACGCCGACCCCAGCTGCCGTCCCACCGAAGAATGCCTTGCTCGATGCCTTCTCGAAGCTGTTCAACGCCAACAAGCCTCAAAGCGCAGGCACGACCGAGCCCGACATGCAAGGGAAGCTTCGCACCTTCCTCCACACGCTCGCGGCGGCCATGCAGCAACCTGGGGCGACAAGCATCGCGCCGACGCCCCAGATCGGCAGCCTCTTGAACATCACGGCGTGAGCCGCGAGTCCCAGGCCAGAAACTGGAACCGCAGAAGGGGTGAAGGGGGTGGGGTTGGGCCGACAGTCAGCATCCCAAAGGGATGCGTCGGCCCAACCCCACCCCCTTCACCCCTCATCCGAGACAACGCGGCGGTTGCCAACGTCCCGCATCAAACGCGTGCCCCCAATCGACGAGACAGCGATGCAGCAGATTCGATCAGCAGCCGGGCCGCAGCCCCACCCAGTGAAGCATCGAGCGTCGCACTCGGTCCGATTGCGGTAAGGGCCAGCACCATCGTGCCGAACCCATCGAACACCGGCGCCGCCAAGGCCGTCACCCCCAGCACCGTTCCATCCGTGATGCCGCTGAAACGCTGCTCGCGGATCTGCGTCAGTTCGGCCTCGAACTCCGCATCGATCTTCACATTGCGCCCCGACTCGGCGCGCAAGGCTGCCAGTACCTGATCACGCGGAGCAAAGGCCGCGAACAAGCGGCCTGACGCCGTACCTTTTACCGACACCACCGTGCCGTGCCGCATGTTCACGTGCACTGCGGTCGGGCCTTCTTCGAGCCGCACGAAAGTCGGGCCGCGGTTGCCCCAGATCGCAATGCCCACCGTCTGCCCGACGGACAGCGCCAACGTCGGCAGTTCGGCCGAGGCCAGCCGGATCGGATCCACCTGCTGCAAGCTGATCAAGCCCATCTGCAAGGCCAAGGGTCCGAGCCCGTAATGCCCGCTCGCCGGATGCTGTTCGATCAGCCCCAGCTTGCCGAAGCTCACCAGATAGGGATGCGCCTTTGCCGGAGTCATATCAGCTTCGCGAGCGAGGTCTTTCAGTGGTGCCGGACGCCCCAGGTGAACCAGCGCCCGCAACAACCGCCCACCGACTTCGATGCTCTGGATGCCGCGAGATTCGCGCTCTTCCTGGGGGTCTGTGGCAGTGTCTTTGAAGGTCATTCGGTTCAACTTGCCAAAACGAGTTCGACATTATCGAACTCTTTCGCTATCATCAAAACACTTTCACATAGACGAATCGATTCGTCATGAGCAAAGTCTTCGCCTCACAAGCCGACCTGGAAGAAGAAGCACGAAATCACACTCAGCCTCTAAGGACATGGCCACATCCCCTCGCAGAAAAGAACCCATGCACATCCCCCCACTTGATCTGCCGCATCGCGCGGCTGTGAGCTTGCACTCTTCATGCACCCCTTAGCCGGTTCAACACATGACTGACACATCTCTTCGTTATCAAAGCGGCTTCGGCAACGAGTTCGCGACCGAAGCCATTCCCGGAGCTCTCACGCAGGGCCGCAACAGTCCGCAGCGTGTGCCGCATGAGCTATACGCCGAGCTCGTTTCGGGCACGGCATTCACCGCACCGCGCGCCGAGAACCGGCGGTCGTGGCTGTATCGCAGGCAGCCGTCCGTGGTGTCTGGGGCTTATCAACCGTACGAGCAAGCCGGCTGGGTGAGCGGCGTAGAGCGTGGCTCGGTGATGCCGCCCGAGCCTTTGCGCTGGAACCCATTTCCCATCCCGGCGGAGCCACAGGACTTCATTGACGGCATTCGCACCGTCGCATCCAACGGCGACGTCGAAGCGCAAAGCGGCATTGCCGCCCACGTGTATGCGTGCAACCGTTCGATGGAGCAGCGCGCGCTCGTCAATGCCGACGGTGAAATGCTGCTCGTGCCGCAGCAGGGACGCATTGTCCTCACCACCGAAATGGGCGTGCTCGATGTCAAGCCTGGTGAGATCGCGCTCGTGCCACGTGGCGTCGTCTTCAAGGTCGGTGTACTCGATGGTCCTTCGCGCGGCTACATCTGCGAGAACTACGGTGCCTTGTTCCGCCTGCCCGAACTCGGCCCTATCGGCTCTAACGGTCTCGCCAATGCGCGCGACTTTCTTGCTCCTGTGGCCGCTTACGAAGACGGAGCCGGCAGCTACGAACTCATCAAGAAGTTCGGTGGGCGCTTGTGGCGGTCGACGATGAAGCACTCGCCTTTCAACGTGGTCGCATGGCACGGCAATCTCACGCCAATCAAGTACGACACGGCGAATTTCATGACCATCGGCTCGATCAGCTTCGACCACCCGGACCCGTAGATCTTCACCGTGCTGACATCGCCCTCGGACACGCCGGGAACGGCGAACTGCGACTTCGTCATCTTCCCGCCGAGATGGATGGTGGCCGAAGACACGTTCCGCCCGCCCTGGTACCACCGCAATCTGATGAGCGAGTTCATGGGCCTGGTGTATGGTGAATACGACGCCAAACCGCAGGGCTTCAGACCTGGTGGTGCATCGCTGCACAACTGCATGGTGCCGCACGGGCCGGACGAAGAAGCTTTCGAGAAGGCCAGCACGGCCAAGCTCGCGCCGCACAAGCTCGACAACACATTGGCTTTCATGTTCGAAAGCCGCTTGCGCTTCGTGCCCACTGAATACGCGTTGAAGGGCGGGGCGCTGGACAGCGCCTATGCCGATTGCTGGACCCACCTCGAGGATAAATTCAAGCCATGAATACTGATGTGACCCATGACCCTGCGCTGACGAGCTGGGTTGAATCGGCCAACGCGGCCGACACCGACTTTCCCATTCAGAACCTGCCGTACGGCCGCTTTCGTCGCAAGGCGAGCGGGGAGGGCTGGCGCATCGGCGTGGCCATCGGTGATGAGGTGCTGGACTTGAAACGGGTGCACGATGACATCCCGTGGAGCGATGCGTTGCAGGCCTTGCTTCGCCCCTTGGCCGATGGAGACCTGAATGCGTTCATGGAGCAGCCCTCTTCACAGCGGCGTGCGCTGCGCCAGATGCTGTCCCAGGCACTGAGATCGGACAGCCCGCTTCAAGAAGTACTCTCGCCCTGTCTCGTCGCGCAATCCGACATCGAGATGAGCGTGCCTTGCCGCATTGGCGACTACACCGACTTTTACACCGGCATTCACCACGCCACGGCAGTCGGCAAGCTGTTCAGGCCCGACAACCCGCTGCTACCTAACTACAAGTGGGTGCCGATCGGCTATCACGGTCGCGCGTCGTCCATCGGCGTGAGCGGCCAGCAGTTTCGCCGTCCGCAAGGCCAGACCAAGGCGCCCGATGCCGAGGTGCCGAGCTTCGGGCCGACGCGTCGCTTGGATTACGAATTGGAGCTTGCGATGTTCGTCGCTTCGCCGAACAAGCTGGGCGAGCCCATCGGCATGGCCGAAGCGGAAGAGCATGTCTTCGGACTCGGTTTGTTCAACGACTGGAGTGCGCGCGACATTCAGTCATGGGAGTACCAACCGCTTGGCCCGTTCCTGTCGAAAAACTTTGCGAGCACGGTGTCGCCGTGGATCGTGACGATGGAGGCTCTCGAACCGTTCCGCTCGCCTTTCCAGCGACCCGAGGGTGATCCGCAGCCACTTCCGTATCTCGACTCGGCCACCAACCGCGAGCAAGGTGAGATCGATGTCACGCTGGAGGTGTGGCTACAAACGCAAGCCATGCGCGACGCGGGAACGAGCCCACATCGCCTGAGCCAATCCAGCTTCCGCGACGCCTACTGGACCGTGGCTCAACTCATCGCTCACCACACCGTGAACGGCTGCAACCTGCAAAGCGGCGATCTGCTCGGAAGCGGCACGCTCTCCGGCCCGGCGCCAGAGCAGGCTGGATCGCTGCTTGAACTCACGCAGGGCGGCAAGCAGGCCATCGCTTTGCCGAACGGAGAGAAGCGGACCTTTCTCGAAGATGGCGACACCGTGATCCTGCGGGGGTTCTGCGAGCGCAAAGGTGCACGGCGCATTGGCTTTGGCGAATGCTCCGGGACGGTGCTGAAAGCCGGGTAGCCCCGCTGGCTGAGCAAGCAAATCAGGGCGCGCGGATGAAATCCACGGCATCGTAGGCCACGCCGGGGCTCAGAAACTTCTCTCCGGACGTGCCGCTTGCGATGCCGAGCGTCACGGTGTTCGTTCCTATCACCAAGGCGCTGGCCGGAATGGGGAAACTGAACATCGTGTTGTTGCCGCGGTAGCTGCCCACGGTGAGCGTGCGCGTGCTCGGTTGATGCGACGCAGCGGGAATCGGCGCTCTGTGGCCGTTGACCATCACCGTGGGGCGCCCATTCGCGAATGCCGTCGTGATACCTGCTCGGAGAACATAGTTGGCCATCTGGGCTTGCGTGAGAGTGAAGCGGATCTGGATGCTGCCGTTTACCGCCTTCCACTGATACGCGGGGAAGTCCGTCGCCTTGGACACGCCGATATCGAACTGCGGCGTGGACCAAGGGGCCATGCGCACGTCGGAGGGATGCATCCGCGTGACTTTGTCGCCGTTGAGGAACTCCGCTGGCGTGCCGTCCCAGTCCCCGATGCGCCAGAGCGCGGCCGCGGTGCTCGGATCGCCGGCGATTTCGATCGTGTGCAGCGTGGTGGTTCTGCCAGCGGCAACGCTCACTGGAAGGGTGTCAACGGCCAGTTCGTTCTTATAGATGGTCATCGTGTAGTCGCCGGGGAGCAGGCCCTTGATCGCGAAATGACCATTGGAGTCGGCGGCGTCGGTCCAGTACTGGGCCTTTGCGTTCGAGAAGCCGACGGTGTAGTGATGGGTTCGGTCACGGCCGGCGATGCCCACGCCCGCGACGCAGCCGCGGCCCTCTGGGCCCACGTAGCCGGCGAGCGACATGTTCGCGAACCACGAGGTGTCGATGGCCGTCGGGGTTTCGCCATGCGTGAAGACGAGCGTGTAGCTGTTGAGGATTCCGGTGCGCAGAGGCTCAGTCTGACCTTCGCCGTAGTTGATGATGTAGGTCAGCTCCTGATGCGTGTCTGTTCCTTGATTGAGCAGGCTCCGATAGAAAGGCCCGCCCGAGTTTCCTTCGTTGTCGCCCCGCACCATCCACATGCCCACGTGGGAGCCGGTGGCGCCGAAATACTGCCAGTCCTTCAATCGGCTGTTCGAATAGTGCTTGGACCGCGTCTCGCCATTTGGCATGCCGAACACGTCATGGGCTTCGATGGCCCCCGTGCTGCCGCGAAGGTCCGAGGGCTTCGGCCCGTTGGGAAGCACCTTGATGGGCACCCGCACGATATAGCGCGCAAGGTTCAGCGTGTCCGGCTCGCGGGTGAAGTAGGTCGACATGTAGATGCGAGGCTTGCCGCGCTCGGCGAGGTAGTAGTGGATCAACTGGCCAGCGGTGACGGTGACTCTGATGTGATCCGCATCGACCTGCACTGCATCGACGTCGACCGCCTTCACCCCGTTATAGAGATAGTCGAAGCCCGAGTTGACTTGGCTGCCTTGCGCGGCGTCTTGATACTGCACGCCTTCGAAGACCAGCGATGCAATGTCGCCCGCCGACTGCCGGCTCAGGCCGGTGTCGAAGCGGCGGACTTTGAACACAAGTCCAGCCCCCGTGTCCACGGTGTAGAACGTGGTGTCGGCTTTCAGCGAGAAGCTGCTTTCGGTTCGTGACACGGATGTCACAGCGCATGCGAGCATCGGCGCAACGAGGCCGGCGCCAACGAGCAAAGCCGCGCGAACGATGCGTTGGAACTTGATCAGAAGCTGAGGTGCAGTGTGTGGCTTCAAGGCTTGAATCTCAAGGTGACAAGTGGAACAACGCCATGCTTATTCGGGCGCGGGAGCATCTTCCCATGTGAAAGGCCTGGCGCGTATGACGGATCCTCGACCGAACGGTAATGGGCATGCGAAGGAACTTCACATATCGATGCGGGGGCTTGGTTCGTTGGTCAATCTGGGCGCAGGGCAGGATCGGTAGAAACGTTTCGCGAAGCGAAAGAGCGGAGTCTCACCATCTGCGTGCTCATCCGTGGCAACATAGCAAAATGAGCCAAGGCTTCGGAAGTGAGTCACCGCGCGCGCATGCCCAGACTTCGCATCGAAAGGCGGCGCGCTACCTCGTCGTGATCGACTCTGGGGGGTATGTCATTGCGCGGCTCTTCCTCGATACGCGGGAACTGGTGGCAGAGTTCGACGCCGGGACGGAGGAGGCCGCACAGATGATGGCGGGACTTGTGCCAACCAAGGGCGCCGATGACCCCGAATGGGATCGGGCACTTGAAGGCCATAGTGCTGCTGAGCGTCGTGCTGCCGAGGTTTATACACTCGATGTCTGAGAGGCTGAGAGTATTTCGAACGTGTCCGAGCAGCACGTCAAAAGATGCCTGATCTAGGCGCAAAGCGCAGCCATGGCCTGGCTATGGCGAGCATTTGCAACGACGAGCAGGGGTCTTTTGGCGTGATGAGCGGGCATGATCGAAATACTCTCAGCCTCTGAGCGTCGCCCCGCAGTCGGCGACCCCGATGAGGGCGCCCCGGCCGTGCCAGGGGGGCGCCGCCGTTCGCCGGGAACCAGGTGCAATGTTCCACGCCATGCGGAACATAAGACCGCGTCTTTGGCCCCGTGACGTCATTGCAAATCCTCGCGATACCACGGGTATCGCGGCAGTTTTCGCCTAGCCACGCGGCCAAATCCATCGATCTTATTAAGTTCCGCATAGGCATTCCCAAGCGGTGACTCGATCGACGAGTTCTTGGGGAATGCCGCAGTTCAAGACCTAGATGGCGAAATCTTCGACTTTCTTGCCGCCTTCGATGGCAGCCACGAGCCATCTTGGTTTGCTTCCACGCCCGGTCCAGGTGTTGCCGGCTCCATCGCGATATTTGATGGCGACGGGGATGCCCTTTCGGCTGGCCTTCACGGTAGTTGCCTTCATGCCGGCATCCTTCTTGCCATCGGCTTTCGCTCTCTTGAGCGGCGCCACTTTTCCGGCCTGCGTGCCGAACAGATCTTCAGCCGTCAAGTCATAGTGCGCAATAGCTATTCGAATGCGTTTGACGACTTCCGCCGCTTCCTTGTTCTTTATTGCTTCGGCCTGCCGTTCAAGCTTTTCGATCTGTTGTTGAATTTGTTCCAGCGTCTTTGCCATCAATTGCTCCGTATGTACACCGGTCCGAGCGGAGCCGGCAGCAAATGCGGCGGGCAATATGGCCTCTGCTCGCATTCGAATCCCTGCCGCAAATGTAGTGCACCTTTACGTGCAAACCGCATAGTATGCCAATAGTTCGGGTGCTTTCACTGCAGCGGGGGGGGGGGGCTGATGGCCCGGATTGGCGAGATCGCGGTCAACTGGGCGCTCGACAGCCACGGCATCCTGATGCGCGCCGAGTGGGGCATCGATCGCTACCTGAAGATTGGTCGACTCGTGCTGCCACAGTATTTCACACGTGATGCGGACATCCACGCGGCCTATCCGCAGCGGCGCCAGCTGCCGGCGCGGGAATGGGCTTTCGCGGACTTTGTGGCCTTAGAAGGGAAAGATGGAGCGACTCACACGAGAAAAGCGTCTAGTTGTGAGAGCGAATCCGTCCTATGGATGCGCGCTCGTATTTGCCGCGCCATTGAAGTGGAGGGCGACGTGCTTCCCCGGTAGTGCACTCTGAGAGGTTCTTGGGAGCCTGCTCTTCGCTAGTCGCCATGTGGCGCTACGGTATATCGCCAAAGCGAACGCTCCGTCGCTTGCGTGCAGACAAAGGGAAGCAACCCGGTAAGCGTCGGGACTTCGCCGCATTTCCGATCCGTCACCATGGACTGCATATCGTCGGAAATTGTATTGACCCTTCATCGGATTCAATCGTCGGCTTCGCGGCCCCCCGGCGGAAGCGCCGCCTCGGAAAGGTTGCCTTGAGCGTCTTCGCCTGCGCATTTGGGATCTTCTGCTCGCGTTCGTCAGCGCAGACGGCCCGAGCAAGAGCATTTTTCCGCGCGGCAAGTTTGCCTGAAAGCCCCGGGGTGAGAATGGATGGCGCCGAGTGCGCGCAGCGACAGCCATTCCAGGATCCCGTGGAATCGTGAACCCAGTGTCACTCAAGGAGGACGGCGCGGCGCTGGTCTACTCGCAGGACGGGTGGTGTTTTCATCAAACTCCCTTCTGACATAAGGGGAGGCGTCAGAGGCTGAGAGTTTTTCGAGCGTGTCCGAGCGTCAAAAGTACAAGCTGGCACAAGGCCGATGTGCTCAACATATTGGTGCGGGCGGCGCTGCACCTCAATCTCGAATCGATTCTTGCGGTCCGGCAGAGGGTGTCAGATACTTTGTGCGAGGAATAGGGTGACGACATGCGCGTACAGCGGGCGTGAAACGACTGCGCACGCAGTGCCATTTGGGACTTTTCGCCGCTATCAAAGGATGGCTGTGTATCGATGTGTTTCTATTGGCCCTGGGAAGCACCTGTACACGTCAAACTTCGCCACTTCACATTCGGGAACGAATCTGATCGGCGCCGCTCTCATCGCGCCTCTGTGCGTCGCGCCGAGCGACGCACACCCATCAACTGCATGGAAGAAAGACGATCATGGCTCAAGCGAATACATCAAAGCTGCGCGAAGTGGCGTCCGCCGCTACCGCCGGAAAAGCGGCTCCAATCGTGCGGGCCATCGACGTGGGCTTCGGCCTCGTGAAGTGCAGCCTGCCCGGCAGCGGTTTCATGAGTTTTCCCTCGATGGCGGTCCCGGCTGACGCGAGTGCGGTGCGTACACTCAGTACGCGCCGCCGCGATACCTTCGACGTGCCAGTGAATGGCGCTACGTATGAGGTTGGACGCGACGTGGGCTTGGCCCAGTCTGGCGGCAGCTTCGGCCGCGACGTGACCGACGAGTTCTATCGCGGTGCCATCTACGAAGCGCTTGCCAAGGGCGCTCTGCGCTACATGGCCGAAGCAGGCGATGCGGAGATCGACCTGTTGGTGCTGGGCTTGCCAGTGAACCAGTACAACGACGCAAAGCGCCGCGACTACCTGCGCCAAACCTACGAAGGCGCCGTCGACCTCGGAGACGGCAAGACCGTGAGTGTGCGCAAGGTCGCCGTGCAAGCTCAGCCCATGGGCGGCTATGCGGCGCTTGATGGCCATCTCGAAGAGTTGAACCGGACCATCGCCGCCACCGCAGGTGCGCTGCAGCCGCTTTCCAGCGGTGAGGAACTGGACGACCTGTCCGTGCTGATGGTTGATGCCGGCGAGCACACACTCGACTGGCTTCTCATCCAGCAGGGCGCGATCAATCCGCGTGCGAGCGGCGCAGCGTCCGACGCCGGGCGGCACCGCGTGGTGCGGGCGGTGCTCGAATCACTGGCTGCGGACATCGGCCGCCCGCTGGGTCCCGCGGTGTTGCCCCGCATCAACGAGGCTCTGCGCCTGAAGAAGGAGGTCAAGCTTTCAGGGGTGGCCTATGACCTGACGCGCTACGAGCCGGTCATCATGAGCGTGGTAGAAGACTCGGTCAATCGCATGGTCGATGGCCTGCGCGATGCGCACGAGATCATCGACCTGATGGTCCTGGTGGGCGGACAGCCCGAGCGCTACCGCGACGTGCTGGCTCGGCGCTTCCCGGCGATCCCTGTCTTCATCATGCCGGAGCCGCTGTCTGCGAACGTGCGCGGTTTCCAGCTGATCGGTGAGGCCCTGGTCGAGGAGGCTTGAGGCCAGTCGAACGCCAACGCATTGTGTCCGTCATCTGCCTGGAGCTGGACATCGACAGCGATGTCTATCCTGAGTTATACGCAAAACTGGTGGCTCTCAGCGCGCCTGGTGCGCGCTGCGAACGCGTGCGCCAGCTCGCGGCGAGCGGGCTTGTGTGGGAAACCCTGCGAATCGAAGGACACGCGCCGCCCATCGGTCGACGGCCCGCAGGCACGCAGGCGCCGGCGAAGTCGGCGGTGCAGCCCAGGGCGCCTTCTGAGCCGGCCGCATCACGCGCTGCGCGTGCGACCTCGCCCAAGGCGGGTTTCGTCGATCTCGCCATCAACGCGCCGCCCATGCCGCACTCCCTGCATCGAGCGGCGGCGGGCGACCTCGGCAGCAACCACAAAGCTGTGGGCGCCGAGCTTCCGGTGCTGACGGATGTCCTCGAGCCAGCGGTGAGAGCGCCGATCAGCGAAGGCGCCGAAGGAATGGACGACACCACCCCGGCCGACGAGGTGCGCCACACTCAGCCCCTGTGGCCACATGGCACGAAACCTCCGCCCGCCACGCGCTCGCGCCTCATGCGCATGAAGGAGCGCGGGCTGTTCAAGAACGGGTGACGCCGAGCGGGTTGCACGGCCCCATTGCGTCAGTTGTCCGCTGTCTTCGCGGGATGCAGGTCATGCTTATGGATTGACCTTTGCGCTCCCCACGAGGCTCAGCAGGAGTTTGGATGGACGCGCGTTTCGACCTGCTCGCCCGGCCTTGGGCAGGTTATGCGCCTTATTACTGGGCTTTTGACTTGCGATAGGAGTCGGCAATGGTGCAGTCTGTGGGGCATCTACTTGCCGGGCTGTGGGCGATTGGAGGCCGAGCGACTTCGTCACGTTCAGCGGCGTCAGCCCTTCCGGAGCGAGGAAGACTTGCTGGCGACGAGCGTCACGTTTGGGCTTGTGCTCGCCCGGCGAATACGCGGTGATGGGGGCGATGGGGCTGATGCGACCCACACGAGAAACAGAACTCACAGTTGACCTCGGTTTGATAGCGGAATTGAGAACATTGTGGCGAAGCGAGCAGGGCTGCATCGTCACGCGCACGAAGCGATGTATTCGTAGGCGAATTTGATGCCTGTGCAGGCGACGGTTGTTCCATGCGGACACTGCCCGTCAATGCGAAACGTGGCGCCAATGCGGTCTGCAGCGGCGCGTGCTGCCTGCGCCACATTTTCGGTCGATGCGAAGCTCAGCTTATCTGTGCGTACTCAGCCTCTCAGGCGGCAAGGTTCTTCGCCACGCCCGACGCAAAGCAAATTTGCCGCACGCAGAACGTCTCCAATGACGATGATGGCCGGGCTGCCGATGCTTTCGCGGCGCACCATGGCGGCGAGATCGCCGAGGGTGGTCTGGATGTGACGCTGCGTCGGCAGGCTCGCGTGCTGGATGACCGCAGCGGGTGTGTCGCTGCCAAGGCCTTGGAGCAACCCGGCTTGCAAGCTGTCGATGCTCGAGATGCCCATGTAGATCACGAGCGTCACGCCTTGCGCCGCGGCGGCGGCCAAGGTCGGCCAATGGAGCGCATCGTCGCCGCCGCGCGGATGACCGGTGATGAACATCACGCCGTGGGCATGATCACGATGCGTGAGCGGCGCTCCGATGGAGGTGGCTGCAGCGAGCCCAGAGGTGATGCCGTTCACGATCTCGACCTCGATGCCTTGCGCGCGCAGATGCTGCGCCTCTTCGCCGCCGCGTCCGAATACGAACGGATCGCCGCCCTTGAGTCGCACCACTCGTTCCCCATGGAGCGCCTCGAGAGCCATCAGCTTTTCAATGAACGCCTGCGGCGTGCTTGCGCAACCGCCGCGCTTGCCGACATACACGACCCGAGTCGATTTGCGCGCGAACTTCATCACGCCCTCGCCGACCAAATCGTCCACCAGCAGCACCGTGGCCGAGCGAATGGCGCGGATCGCCTTCAGCGTAAGCAGTTCCGGATCCCCGGGACCCGCACCCACGAGTTGTACCTTGGGCGTAGAAGACGACTTCATGCGCTCAACTCCGACGATGTGCCCAGGCTCCAGGCATCCAGCGCACGCCGAATGCAATCCGACTGATGCAGCAGTGGCGCCGGAGCGGGCTTTTCACCACTGATGACGGACTGGATGTAGACGGCGGTCGTGGCCGCGTCGATGGCGCGCGGCAGCACGGGCAACTCTGTCAGCACGCCTTCTTGAGCGGACAGCGACAGGTCAGGCCGTTGAATGCCCCGCATGAAGACGTCGAGCTTGGGCAGGCGACGCGGATCAGCCACGGGCTCACCCTCGGTGCCGCGCATCAGCATCGCGTTCGCGCCGGAGTGCTGGAGGAACTGCGCGAGCGATTGCCCGTATTCCGGATGGGTGTAGTTGCACACCCGAAGTGCGGCTCCGCCACGTGTGGGGTCAAGCAGTTTTGCGACGGTGTGCCCGGGGTTGCGCAAACCCATCACCCAGCGTGCATCGAGCAGACGCGCCAACGGCGGGCACAGGACTTCGGTCGCGATGAACACCGGTTCACGCCGCGCCCAGGCATGGCGCACGTCATCCGCATCGTGGGCAACGGGCAACCCCAAGTCATGAAAGATCTCCGCGGTTGTGACGCGACCGGGGTCGCGCGACGGTCCGTGCACGAGCACGGGGATGCCCTCTTGCGTCAGCAGCAAGGCCAGCAGCGCGGTGAGATTCGGCAGCTTGCGCGCACCGTTGTACGACGGCAGGACCACCATCGGATGCGTGGGCCGAAGCGGATGGCAGCGCTCCTGCGCCGCATCGAGGAAACCCGCGAGTTCCTCGGTCGTTTCACCCTTGATGCGCATGGCGATGGCGAAGGCGCCGATTTCCAGATCGGTCACGCGGCCGTCGAGCACCTGGCTCATGAGGTCGTAAGCCTGCGCCTGAGTCAACGAGCGCGCGCCTTCTTTTCCTCGGCCGATTTCTTTGATGTATGCGGCAATGGTCATGCTGTCTCCTGCATGGAGCCGAGGCAAGTTTCAGGCCTCTTTTTGTGAACGTGAAAAAACGTGAAAAGTGAAATGTGAAACGTGCTGCGGACAGCGTGCAGTCCATCGAAGGATGGCACGTTTGACCCTTTAGTATTCACATTTCACGGCCCAACTGCGCACCAGGCGCTGCAACTCCGGCACACACGATCCGCAGTTGGTCCCGCACTGCAGCTTATCCTTGAGTTGCTGGAGTTGCGCGTCGGGTGATCCGCTGCACATGGCCAGTGCGCCCTCGATCGCCGTCTGGCTCACGTTGAAGCAACTGCAGACCTGCTTGCCGCGTGGCGCCACGGCAATGGGCGCCTTCGCACCAGGAACGAGTAACTGGCGACCGTAGGTCTGTGCGGGCAACTCGTCTTGCAGAACTGTCTTGATCCATGCTTCGGCGCTCGTGTCGCCGGCAAGAAGAAAGCCCTCGAGCTTGGCGTCGCCGCCGTGCATTTCGAGGCGCATGCTGCGGCGCTGGCCACGGCGCTTGTCGACGTAGTGCAGCACATTCTTGCCACCCAGGCCGAGCAAGTCCTCGATACGCACGAGCATGTCGGCAGTGGCCGCTTCGTACGCCGCGGCGCGGAACAGAAGGCCAATGCGTTCGCGGCCGAACGGCACGCAAGAGGCATACGGAAACGCCGTCATCACCGAGCGAAGCTGCTCGCGAGCGGCCAGGGCCTCATCGGCGGGCAGCCACGCGACAGCGAGCAGGCGCCACGGCATCTCCGCCTTCATGATCTTCACTGCTGTGTGCTTCAGCTCCGGCTGCTTCGATCGCGGGCAGTAGGCGGGCGACGTGAGCGCGTTCACGCCTGATACGCGCTCGCCGCTGCTGGTGCTGCCGGAAAGGAACTCCTCGCCCCAGTGCATGGCGATGAAGCATTGCGCCGCAGAGATCTGCGGGCTGATCTGAACAGGCAGGACAAGGCTGCCGCGTCGCGACGTGACGTGGACGAGATCGCCGTCCCGCAGGCGCAGACGGGCGACGTCTTGCGCGTTCATCTCGATCACCGGCTCGGGCACGTGCCCGAAGAGGCGACCAAGCGTGCCGGTGCGGCTCATGCCGTGCCACTGGTCACGCAGGCGGCCGGTGTTCAGGGAGAACGGGTAGCGGGCGTCGCGCGGTTCGGCGAGTGCTTCGTGCGGTGTGTCGGCGAAGCGGGCACGGCCGTCGGGTGTGGGGAAACGACCGTCCACGTAAAGACGAACTGTGCCTGCGCTCGCGCCTTTGGGCCAAGGCCATTGTGCGGGTGCTGCGTCAAGTTGGCGGTAGCCAAGACCCGTGATGTCGAGGTCGCGGCCGCGCGTCGATTCGCGGTGCTCATTCCACACTGCTTCTGGCGTGTCGTAGGGAAACAGGCTGGGCAGTCCGGGCCGAAGCTTCGTTTCGAGGCGACGCGCGAAATCGGTGGCGATGAGCCAGTCATGCCGCGTCTGGCCAGGGCCGGACACTGCGGGCCGAACCCGGCTGATGCGGCGCTCGCTGTTGGTGACCGTGCCGTCCTTCTCGCCCCAGGTGGTGGCGGGCAGCAGAAGGTCGGCGTAGGCGCAGGTGGCGGTGGTCGAGAAGGCCTCTTGCACCACGACGAACTCGGCACGTTCCAGCGCGCGACGCACGGTGGCTTGATCGGGCATGGATTGCGCCGGGTTGGTGCAGGCAATCCACAAGGCCTTGATCTCGCCGTCAGCTGCGGCTTCGAACATCTCCACCGCGGTCTTGCCGGGAATGGCCGGCACCTGGGCCACGCCCCACAACGCCGCCACTTCCGCACGGTGATTGGGGTTCGACAAGTCGCGATGCGCGCTCAGCAGGTTCGCCATGCCGCCCACTTCGCGGCCGCCCATCGCATTGGGCTGTCCCGTCAGAGAAAACGGCCCAGCGCCCGGCTTGCCGATCTGCCCTGTCGCGAGGTGCAGGTTCACGATCGCGGCGTTCTTCATGGTGCCGCTGCTGCTCTGGTTCAAGCCCTGGCAGTACAAAGACAAGGTTGAATTGCGTGACGAGCCGTTCACGCCGGCGAACCATCGCGCCGCCTGCACCAAAGACGCTTCCGGAATGCCGCACAGCTTCGCAACTTCCTTGGGCGAGAAGTCGCGCACGCGATCGCGCGTCACGTCGAAGCCGCTGGTGTGCGCGGCAATGTAGGCGTTGTCGACCAGACCTTCCCACAACATGACGTGAAGCATGCCGTTGAAGAGTGCGACGTCGGTGCCAGGAAGAATCGGCAGGTACAAGTCCGCCACTTCCGCCGTCTCTGTGCGACGCGGGTCGGCGACGATGATCTTCATCGCGGGGTTGGCGCGACGTGCGTCTTCGATGCGGCGGAAAAGAATCGGATGCGCGAAGGCGGTGTTCGAGCCGGCGATGAACAGCGTGTCCGCGAACTTCACGTCGTCGTAGCACGCAGGCGGCGCGTCGGCGCCCAGCGTCAGCTTGTAGCCGGCCACCGCACTGCTCATGCACAGCCGCGAGTTCGTGTCGATGTTGTTGGTGCCGATCAGGCCCTTGGCGAGCTTGTTGAAGACGTAGTAGTCCTCCGTCAGCAGCTGGCCGGAGATGTAGAAGCCGACGGCATCGGGGCCGTGTTTTTCGACGATGCGATGGACGCGATCCACCGCATGGTCCTGCGCCTGGTCCCAATGGATGGGCTCGGGCGTCGCGCCGCGCTGCCGACGAATCTGCGGATGCAGCAGCCGCGTTTGCATCGTGATGCTTTGCGTGGCCGTATGGTGCAGCGTGCTGCCCTTGGTGCACAGCCGTCCGAAATTCGCGGGATGGTCCGGGTCCCCGCGCACGCCGGTGATCTGCCGCCCTTGCGACTCGATGATCACGCCGCATCCCACCCCGCAATAGGGGCAGGTCGAGCGCGTTTCGGTGGGGGCCGCGGCCGCGGAATTCATGTTGTCGCGACGAACTGGCTCAGTGCGAGGCTGTTGAGCTCCTCGATGTCCAAGTGAACCACGCCGTTGTCGACCTTGACGCTGAACTTCTGCGTGCAGCCTTCATCAGGCTGCTTCGCGCAGCCGTCGGCCAGGCCGATGGTCCAGTTGTGCAGCGGGCAGGCCACGCTCTCGCCAAAGACGATGCCCTGGCTGAGCTGGCCGCCCCTGTGCGGGCAGCGGTCGAGCAGCGCGAAGACCTTGTCCTCAGAGTTGCGAAAGACGGCGACATCGCAGCCCTTGTTGCGCGACACGCGACGTGCGCCAAGCACGGGAATGTCGTCGATGCGGCAGATGGATTTCCAGTTGCTCATGGTTCAGCTCAAATTTCGAGTACATGCCGGTCACCCGGTCCATCACTTGCAGAACGCGGTCGCTGGCAGCTTCGCGCTGCAGCAAAGAGGACGTCACGACGCTTCATGCAGACGCCACGGAAACGAACTGCCGCGTGTCGACCGAGGCTTTATCGAAGTCGAACCACGGATCGGGCTCACCGTCGAGCGAGAACTGCAGGCGCTCCCACAGCGCCTTGCGGCCGGTGTGATCTTCGAGGATCTTCTTCTTGACGTAATCGAGGCCCACGCGGCTCACGTAGTGCACCGTTCGCTCCAGGTACCAGCCTTCTTCCCGATAGAGCTGCAAGAAGGCACCGCTGTACTCCAGGACTTCTTCGGACGTCTTCAGCTTGCAGAGAAACACGGCGACTTCAGTCTTGATGCCGCCATTGCCGGCGATGTAGATCTCCCAGCCGGAATCGACGCCGATCACGCCCACGTCCTTGATGCCGGCTTCGGCACAGTTGCGCGGGCAGCCCGACACCGCGAGCTTGACCTTGTGCGGTGCGTACATGCGCCACAACGCACGCTCCAGATCCTTGCCCATCTGCGTGGAGTCTTGCGTGCCGAATCGGCACCACTCGCTGCCGACGCACGTCTTCACCGTGCGCAAGGCCTTCGCATAGGCGTGGCCCGAGGGCATGCCGATGTCCTTCCAGACATTGACCAGATCCTCCTTCTTCACGCCTAGCAAATCGATGCGCTGCCCCCCCGTGACCTTGACGGTCGGGATCTTGTACTTGTCTACCGCGTCTGCAATGCGGCGCAGTTCATCGGCGGTTGTCTCCCCACCCCACATGCGCGGTATCACCGAATAGGTGCCGTCCTTTTGGATGTTCGCGTGGCTGCGCTCGTTGATGAAGCGCGATTGCGGATCGTCCTTGGCCTCTTTGGGCCAGGTGCTGATCAGGTAGTAGTTGACTGCGGGCCGGCAGCTCGAGCAGCCGTTGGGCGTGCGCCAGCGCAGACGCTGGTAGACGCTGTCGATCGTCAGCAGGTGTTCGGCCTTGATGGCCTCGCGCACGTCCTGGTGGCTCGAATCGGTGCAGCCGCACATGGCCTTCTTGGTGGGCGCCTTGGAGTAGTCGCCGCCGGCCGTGAACATCAGCAATTGCTCGACCAATCCGGTGCACGATCCGCACGATGCGCTGGCCTTGGTGTGCTTGCGCACCTCGTCGAGCGTGAAGAGACCCTTCTCCTTGATCGCCTTGCAGACGGTGCCCTTGTTGACTCCGTTGCAGCCGCAGACTTCGTCGGTGTCGGCCATCGCTGCGGCCTTGTTGTGGCCTTCGTGCCCGGTGTCGCCGATGTTCGATTCGCCGAACATCAGCTTGTCGCGGATGTCGCCGATGCTGCGGCCTTCGCGCAACAGCTTGAAGTAGTACGAGCCATCGACGGTGTCGCCATACAGGCAGGCGCCGACCAGCTTGTCGTTCTGGATCACGAGCTTCTTGTAGACGCCGCCGAATGGGTCGCTCATCACGATCTCTTCGCAATCGTCGCCGCCCATGAAGTTGCCGGCGGAGAAGAGATCGATGCCTGTGACCTTGAGTTTGGTCGAAGTTTGTGAGCCGGTGTAGCGGCCGATGCCGAACTCTGCGAGGTGCGTCGCGCAGACCTTGCCTTGCTCGAACAGCGGTGCGACCAGGCCGTAGGCAATGCCGCGGTGTGCAGCGCATTCGCCCACCGAATAGATGCGCGGATCGGTGATGGTCTGCATCGTGTCGCTGACGACGATTCCGCGGTTGCAGTGCAGGCCGATCTTTTCGGCAAGCTCGGTATTGGGGCGGATGCCTGCGGCCATCACGACCAGGTCGGCCGGCACTTCGGTGCCGTCCTTGAACTGCACGGCCATCACTCGGCCGTCCTTGTCGCCGATGAGGGCCTGAGTCTGCGCACCGATCATGAACTTGAGTCCGCGGTCTTCGAGCGACTTGCGCAGAAGCCCGCCCGCCACGTCGTCGAGCTGTCGCTCCATCAGCCACGGCATGATGTGCACGACGGTGACTTGCATGCCGCGCAGCATCAAACCGTTCGCGGCTTCGAGGCCCAGGAGGCCCCCGCCGATGACGACCGCATGCTTGTACTTCGTTGCAGCATCGATCATGGTGTTGGTGTCGGCGATGTCGCGATACGCGATCACGCCTTCGAGGTCCTTGCCTGGGACGGGCAGGATGAAAGGGGTCGATCCGGTGGCGATGAGCAAGCGGTCGTACTCCGCCTCGGTCCCGTCTTCAGCACGCACGACACGATGGCGACGGTCGATCTCGACGACCTTCTTGCCCAACTGCAGATGAATGCCGTTCTCTTCGTACCAGGAGATCGGGTTCAGAACGATCTCGTCGAGCGTCTGTTCGCCGGCCAACACGGGCGACAACAGGATGCGGTTGTAGTTCGGATGCGGCTCCGCACCGAACACGGTGATGTCGTAATGATCGGGCGCGATCTTCAGCAGCTCTTCCAGGGTCCGAACACCGGCCATGCCGTTGCCAACCATCACCAGCTTCATCTTCTTCATCAGGCTCTCCAGGCTCAGTCTATTTAGCAAGGCAAGTGCCAGTTGCGGTGCATTGCACCGTTTCGGGTCCGCACTGTTTCGGTCCGCTTCCGTGCAGCAGGCGCCAATGGCGTGATCCACGATCCGAAGCAGCGCTTCGTGACAGCCGAGGAGATGGTCCTCGCGCTGGAGCGCGGTGCCTCGCGACCTATTTGGGAATCGACAGCATCAGGTGATGTGATAGGTGTCGGTGATGAACGGCGCCATGGCGCCGTTGAGCCCCCAAATGCAGCACGAAAAGCCGGAATACAGGAAGGCAGACACCAGGGTCGGCGCGTGTCCACACGCAAGAAGGTCTTGAAGGTCGACATGGGAATCATGGTCTCCGAAAGACACTCCGGCCGTGGGCCGGGGAAGGAGGCACATGACTGCTCAACGGCGTCGTGAGCATGGCTCGTCGTGCGCGGACAGGGCCTGGGTGCAGCGTCACACCCGACGCAGCATGTTCGCAAGCGCCGTGCCAGGATTTGCCTCCAGGCTGCTATGGTGCAATGCTTGCTGACATCAGACGCTGCCTCGTCGCTGGTAAACAAGCCACCTTTCCGATGATCTCCTGCCTTGTTCTCGCCGGTTCCGGCCCCGCTGCACCCGCTCTCGATGTTGACCTCGAGGCTGCCGGGATTCACGTGCTTGGTGCGGTGCTGCGCGGCAACTTGGTGCAAGAAGCAGTGCGTCTGGTGCCTGATCTGGTCGTTTGTCATGAGTCGACGGTCGATGAGGGGCTGTTCGGCGCGATCGCGCTGTTGCAGGCCAGCTCACCGCGACCCGTGGTGCTTTTCACGCCCGATCCCGACGCAGACAAGATGGCCCGCGCGCTGGAGGTCGGCATCCACGTCTACGTCGTCAACGGCTATGCGGCCCAGCGCCTTCGCCCGCTCATCCATCTGGCGCAGGCACGCTTCGCTCACGAGCAGAAACTCCGAGCTGATTTGGCTGACGTGTCGCATCGTTTCGAGGAGCGAAAGCTCGTCGACCGCGCCAAAGGCATCCTGATGCGAGCGCGGCAGGTGTCGGAAGAAGAAGCGTTCAGGGTCCTGCGCGCCGCGTCCATGCACAGCAACCAGCGCGTCGGGCAGGTCTCTCAGCATGTGATCGCCGCGGCGGGCGTGGCCGAAGCCATCAACCGCGCGGGGCAGCTGCGCATGCTGTCGCAAAGGCTGGTGAAGCTGTATGCCCTGGCGTCGATGGGGGTGGACTGCTCTTCGCAAGCCGAATCGTGCGCACGTGTCGATGCCAATCTCTCGACTCTGGTCAAGACCCTGTCAAAGTCGACTTATGGCGATCTGCTCGACGCAGTCACCACGCCGTGGACTTCGCTCAAGACTTTGCTGGCCGCGACCGTGGACGCAGTCCGCTTGCAAGAGGCCGATGCTCTCGCCGAGCGCATGCTGCTGCAAGCTGACCGGCTCGTCACAGCGCTGGAAACAACGGGTGCCGCGACGACGCTTCATGTGATCAATGTGGCCGGCCGCCAGCGCATGCTGTCGCAGCGCGTTGCCAAGCAGGCGCTTCTTGCTGTTTTGCTGACGGGTGAAGCAGCCACGCAGGCATCAGCCGAAACCGAGCGTTCGCGGCATGCCTTCGAGGAGGCTCTAGGCTACTTGAACGCCGCGCCCCTCACCACTCGCGACATTCGCGAGTCGCTGGACGAAGCGGGCAGGGTATGGGATGCGATGTCGAAAGTCTTGGCGCGGCCTCGTGCCAGCAATGGCCCGAAGACGCTGGCAGACGCAAGCGAAACCTTGCTGATGCTGTTCGATCGCCTCACGCAGCGCTACGAACACAGCATGCAGGTGCTGGTCGGCTGAACGTCTGGATTCAACAGCGGTGCAGGCTGCGAATTGTGTGCACTCTTACGCACATCATGCGACAGGTCATGTCGTCACACCGCTATGATCAATTGAGGGTCGTGCCTGGTTTGCAGGGAGAAGCTTGCAAACCCCACGACCCTTTGACAAAGTGGACGCTCAGGCGTTTCGGTGGCCGGATCCTGACGAAGCGCCGACGAAGGAAAATTCATGACCGAGACAATGCAGTCAACCCCTGCCGAACTGGCAGACCGGGCGAGCGAGCTTCGTGCCGCAAATGGTCTCGCCGAAGGTTCTTTGGGGGCGGTGCTGCTGAGCCTGGTCGAGCGTCTGGAAGCACCCTTTGCGGTCAAGGAAATCAGCACCGGCAAATACGTGCATGTGAACATGCACGTGGCAGCTTTGTACGGTCGCTCGCCCGAGCAATTGCTCGGCCATACCGATGCTGAACTGCTGGGGCCTGAACTGTCGGCTGCCTTGCGCACAGCAGACCAAACGGCCCTCGGCCAGTCCTTGCCCTACACCACCGATCACCGCATCGAGCGTGAACGCAAACGTCGCGAATTCAGCGTCACGCGCGTCGCCTTGCCGACGGCGGACGGCGGGCCGGCTCGCCATTTGTGCTACGTCTGGGTCGAGACGACCCTTGCGCATCATCGCGAGGCGCAACTGACCAAGGCGCTGCAGCAACTGGAACAGCAGCAGGTCGCGGGCGAAACCCTGCGCCGCGAAATGCAGGATCAGACACTGCGCGACAACGTCACCGGCTTGTACCAGCGCGCGCATTTCGACGATCAACTGCGCCGCGAGGTGGACTTGTCGTCACGTGAGCACCGCGAATTTGCGATGGTATCGATTGCGCTCGATCCGCTTCCCGATCAAGTGCGCTCGCACGGCGAAGCAGCAAGAACACGCGTGCTGGAGGAACTCGGTCGATTGCTGCGCGGCAACACGCGTGCGATGGACGCCTCGTGCCGGCTGGACGAAGACCGCTTTGTGATTCTGTTGTCTGGTGTTGGGCTGGCGACCGCCCATTCACGCATGGAAGGCTTGCGCCGGCAGTGCGCAACACAAATCGTGGTGCTCGATGGTCGCGATCTCGGCTTCACGGTGTCCATGGGCGTGGCGAGCTTTCCCCACACCGCACACACGCAGGAAGACTTGATGCAGGCAGCCGATCTGGCGCTGGCCGAGGCGCAGCGCCGGGGTGGAAACCAGGTGACGCTGGCGAGCATCCGCTTCGACGCTGTTTGAATTCCCGGCCGCCGGAGGCGGTCCGGGCTATGGGCAAATTCGCATCAGAGGCTGAGAGTATTTCGATCATGTCCGCTCATCACGCCAAAAGCCCCCTGCTCGTCATTGCAAATGCTCGCCATAGCCCAGCTATGGCTGCGCTTTGCGCCTGGATCAGGCGCCTTTTGACGTGCTGCTCGGACACGTTCGAAATACTCTCAGCCTCTCAGCCGCTGAACGCCTTGAGCAACATATAGCTTGCCAGCGCATATAGCATCAGCGCGAACACCCTTTTCAAGTGCGCAACGTCCATTGCATGCGCCGCTTTGGCCCCTAGCGGCGCGAGGACCACGCTGGCCGATGCGATGACCAGAAGGCCCGGCAACCACAGATAGCCCACTCCGCCCGATATCGGGCTGGCCATCGACCATCCGCCAATGATGTTGCCCAGGGTGCTTGCCACCGCGATCGGGAACCCAAGTGCCGCGCTCGTCGCCACAGCGTTACGCATCGGAACGTTGCACCAGGTCATGAAGGGCACGGAAATGAACCCTCCACCGGCGCCCACCAAACCAGATACGCTTCCGATCACACCGCCCGCCACCCACCGACCCGCCGTGCCCGGCATCTGCCGCGATGCGTGCGTCTTCTTATTGCGCAGCATCTGCGTGGCGGAAAAACCGACGAACAAGGCAAAGATCAGTGCGAGTGCAGCGCCCTTGACCAGGGGATAGATGAAAGCACCGGTGATCAAGGCCATCACCGTGATTCCTGGTGCCAGTGTGCGAACGAGATCCCAGCGGATCGCTCCGTGCGAATGATGCGCTCGAATGCTCGACATCGAGGTGAACATGATCGTGGCCATTGAGGTCGCGATGGACATCTTCACCGCCAGTGCCGAATCGACGCCGTGATGCGACAGGATGAAGGTCATGAAGGGCACCATCAGCATGCCGCCGCCAATGCCAAGAAGACCTGCCAGAAAACCTGTGCAACAGCCCAGAAGGAGAAGTTCGAGAACCAGTTGCCACTCGAGGCCGAAGATCATTCGCGTTCCAGAAGCCTGAGGACGGCGCGATGCTCATCCGCAGTCACCGGAGTGATGGACAAGCGATTGCCGCGCTTCAAGACCTGCATGGTCGCTAATGCTGGCGCTTCACGCATCTCAGTCAGTGAAAGCAGGCGCGTCTTTCTCACGAGCGTCACATCCACATGCAGCCAGCGCGGTGCATCGCGTTTTGCCGTCGCGTCGAAATATGGACTCTCTGGATCGAACTGGGCCTCATCCGGATAGGCTGCACTCGATACTTCCGCCAGGCCGGCAATGCCCGGCTCCGGGCAAGACGAGTGATAGAAGAGCACACCGTCACCAACATGCATTTCGTCGCGCATGAAATTGCGTGCCTGGTAGTTGCGCACACCCACCCACGGCACGGTGTGGCGTGGCATGCGCACAAGGTCGTCGATCGAGCACTCTGTGGGCTCGCTCTTCATCAGCCAATAGGCCATCGGAAACGTCGTCAAGAAAAATGAGGTGTCCACCGCTAACCGTGAGCCGCATTCCTGAACCGGGGGTTCAGGTGGGCCAGGTCAACTGCGCTTCGGGTTCATCTGACGCGAGACGATCACACCTGCGGTGTATGTTCCAAGCCCGAGCTCAATGAGCATTGGTTCAAGGAAATATAAAACTCACGCGAAGGCGGCGGACAAATTCATTCTACGCCGCGCGTCTTCGCAAATCACAGCAATTGACCGTCGGCACCAAGGGTTTGATCAATACGACGGATCAGCGCATCGATGTCCGTGCTACCACCACTTGACGCGACTGAACCCGCGCTCGAAGCAGACGCGGAAAGAGGCCGTTCGGCGAGTGCATAAGCGAGGTTCAGCGCTGCCAGAACGGCGATGCGTTCGCGGGCCTTGACTTTTCCTGCATCGCGAATTGCGCTCATCTCGCGGTCGACGTTGCCCACCGCTGCGAGAAGCGATTGCTCTCCGCCCTCGGGGCAGCCGAGGATATAGCTCTGACCCATGATGGTCACTTCCATCTGTTTCATCGTTCGCTGCCTCCGCTGTCAGATGTTGCGGCAACCGAGTTGTCCCCGGGCAGTCGCTCGAGCAGGGCGTCGATTCGGCCGCGCGCTGCGTTCAGGCGCGACTTGAGGCTGTCGCGTTCGTGCGTGATCTGAGCAAGTTGATGTTCGAGCAGTATGTTGGTGCGCACGATTTCTTCATGTCGCAGCAGCAACCTCTCGACTCGCTCGGCGAGTTCTTCGATCTTGGACATGGAGCGTGTGCCCTGTGCCGGTAAGGAGTTCGATTGTAGGGGGGTGCTTAAAATTAAACGCTACGCTCCCGCGGGGAAGCGGGGGCAGCACTCATGCTCCGGATATTCATCATGTCTCTCCCTCCTTTCGCGCTGCGCGCATCTTCGGCCGCCGCCTGGCTTTGCCTTGTCTGTGGCGTGCTGTCCGCTTCTGCTTTCGCTCAGACGACCACGCTGGCCCCCGTCATGGTGACCGGTTCGCGCGAGCCCGCGCCGATCAATCGCCTCGTCGGCGACGTGTCGGTCATCGATGCCGAGCACATTCGCGCATCGACCGCCGACTCCATTGAAGAACTGCTGCAGCGTGAGGGCGGTATTCAGGTGTCTCGCAACGGCGGGGCCGGTCAAAGCGCTGGCGTCATGCTACGTGGCTCCAGCGCAAGCAGTACGGTGGTACTGATCGATGGTGTGCGGATCGGCTCGGCAACGCTCGGGCAGACGGACCTTTCAGGCATCAGTCTCGCGCAGATCGAACGCATCGAAATACTGCGCGGACCAGCTTCCAGCCTTTACGGTGCGGATGCTGTCGGTGGTGTTGTCCAGATCATTACGCGGCGCGGCAAGGGCCCGCTCGATATCGCGGTGCACGCAGCTATCGGAGCTTACGCATCCCGCGAACTCGATGTCTTTGTGAGCGGATCGTCCGGCGCGTTCGACTACGCAGCTACCTTGAGCCATGAGGCGAGCGACGGCGTGTCGGCGCTCAAGCCTGGCGACAAAAACGGTTACTTCAACCCGGACCGCGACGGCTTCAAGCGCAGCAGCGCGCAGTTTCGTGGGGGATTCATCGTCGCGCCCGGCCATCGGGTGGGTATCAGCATGATCGACAGCCGCTTGCGCTCGCAGTTTGACAGCGCAGACTTTGACCCGTCCACGAACAAGCTGGACCCAACACCGGACTTTCGCAATCGTTTCGACACCCGCGTGACATCACTCGACTATCGCGGCGCAATATCGACGGAATGGACCATGTCGGTGCAGGCGTCCAAGGAGATTGATCGCTTGGAATCGGGCGGTACCACGTTCGCCGGCTTCGACACGAGCCGCCAGCAATTGACTTGGCAAGCCGCCTGGGCGCCGGTGGCTGGCCAGCAGTTTGTCGCAGCGTCCGAACGACTTGATGAAACCGTGGCCGCAGACGCGCTCGCAGGGGCACCCAAGAGACGCAATGACGCGGTCGTCCTCGGCTACAGCGGCGCCTTCACAGGGCACAAGTTGCAGGCCGACGTGCGCCATGATCACAACTCGGCGTTCGGCAACGTCGACACCGGCAAACTTGGCTGGGGATTCGATCTGACGCCAACTCTCTCGCTGCGTGCGGTGGCGGGAACGGCATTCCGCGCCCCGTCGTTCAATGACCTTTATTTCTCCGGCTTCGGTGTCGCCACGATCCGGCCGGAGCGTTCGCAAAGCGTCGAGGTCGGCGCCAATTGGCGCGATGGTGACAGCACGGCTGGCATCACGCTCTACAGAAACCGCGTCCGCGACCTGATCGGTTACGAGCCGCTTGCCGCCAATTGCCCGCCCGGATTTACTGACGGTTGCGCGGCCAACGTGAGTCGTGCGCGCCTGCAGGGAGCGACCCTGAACGCGTCGCAGCGAGTCGGCGCCTTCTCGCTGCGTGCCACGGTCGACTTCCTCGACGCCAAGGACGACATCACCGGCAAGCGGCTTGCTCGACGAGCCGCCCACCAGGAGACATTAGGCGTCGATTGGTCCAGCGGCCAGTGGATCATTGGGGCGACGGTGGTTGACGTGGGTGCGCGCCCCGATGGTGCGGCGACGCTCGACGCCTATCAGACGCTGGACCTGCAGGCGCGATACAAGGCGACGCTTCATTGCCAGATCGAAGCCAAACTGCTGAACGCCACAAATCGCCAATACGAACCGGCGCACGATTACCAATCCTTCGGGCGGCAGGCCTGGATCGGCGTGCGTTACAGCAGCGTGGGACTCTGATCCATCGTCGCGGCCGACCCCGCTTCTTCGGGTGCACGCGAGTTCGACGGTCTAGTGCTTGCGCCCGATGCCCTCGTAGAGCGGCATTGGCATCGTCATTAACCGGTTGGGCGTGCTCGGCTCCCACAAGGCGGCGGGCTGAGTGTCCACTTGCGAGGTGATCGTGTGCATCAGTGCAAGGCTCACACGTGATGCCATCCTTCGCAGAAGCTTGACCTGGTGTGACGACCACTCCTGAGTTGCGCTGATCTGCTCGCAACTGAAGCAGCCGTACAAGGCGCCATTGACCGAGAAACTCACGTCCAGCAGAGAAAACACGTTCTGCGGTCCGAAATAGCTCGAAAGAAAAGGTGTGGTAGCAGGGTGCGTCTTGCAGTCGGGCGCAATGATGCATCCTTCACGCAGCAGGGCGGCAAAGTAGGGCGCCGGGTTGTCAGACTCCATGTCAGGCACCCGCACGTTGACGTTGGTCGCGAAGTCGTGAAGCGCCATCGTCCGCAGGGCGGCGCCATGGTTTGTTTCGATCAGCATGCGCACGCCTGCCCGCGAGCAGCCAATGTCTTGTGCCATGCGTCGCGTGAACAATTCAAGGAATTGGGCTGAGTCGATTTCTCCGCGATCCAAAAGACCGCAGATGCGCTGCAGCGCCATGAGCTCGGACATGACCCGATTCTGGTGGACAGGCTACGTGTTTGATACTGCAAGATCTTGCAGGTTTGCGAGCGCTTCAGGCTGCGGCGTTGCTCCTCACTTGTGTGGTTCGCCACACGGCGCTCGGAGCGCCTTGCATCGCATCCCGTCCAGCGCCACCAAAACGGGAACTTATTCCGGGCCATGTCCTGGACCTAAGGGACGTGAATCGCACAGGTGTGCGACTGCACATTCCTCGCACAAGGGCCGGCGCGCAATGCAGACGTAGCGGCCGTGCAGGATGAGCCAGTGATGCGCGTCGACAACATAGGTCGCTGGCACGCGTTCGAGGAGGCCCATTTCGACTTCCAGCGGCGTCTTTCCGGGGGCAAGTCCTGTGCGATTGCTCACGCGAAAGATGTGTGTATCGACCGCCATGGTCGGTTCGCCGAAGGCGACGTTGAGCACCACATTGGCTGTCTTCCGACCCACGCCTGGCAGCGCTTCGAGGGCCTCGCGGGTGCGCGGCACATGGCCGTCATGCTGTTCAATGAGGATGCGGCTGGTCTCGTGCAGGTTGCGCGCCTTGTTGCGAAAAAGGCCTATCGACTTGATGTGCTCAGTGATGCCATCGACACCCAGCGCCAGCATCCGCTGAGGCGTGTTCGCCACCGCAAACAACCGGCGAGTTGCCTTGTTCACTCCGACGTCTGTGGCTTGTGCCGACAGCAACACGGCGGCCAGAAGTTCGAATACGTTGGTGTATTCGAGTTCGGTATTGGGTCGAGGGTTGGCCGCCTTGAGGATGGCGAAGAAGGGCTCTATCTTGGCTTTGTTCATCACCGCCGATTTTGGCAGCGAGTTGCCCTTACTTGGCAGGTGCTGACGCCTCAGGCGCTGACGCTGCCGCGATTTCCGCGGTCGACGGCAAAGACGGATCCGACGCGGGCGTCGCCGCATTCGCCGCACCCATGGCTTGGGTGGTTGGAGTCGGCGGCTGCGGACTGCCCTTCTTTTGGCACGCGCCGAAGAGCGTCAGAACAGCCAGGCAGGTGGCGAGGGGGAAGTTGATGCGACACATGGATCACCAGTAGCGCGATTGCAGCTCGCGAATCTGTCGCCGGGCTTCGTCCTCACGAATCCCGAAGGTCTTCTGCGATTTGGCGTCCGTGTGTCCCCGACCGCCGTCGCGTTCGCCCGCATCCGGGGCCACGTTCCATTGCTTGCGATGCTCCTTCAAATGTTTGCGAGTTCCCTCGCTGCGATCACGGCTCATTGAGACTCCTCTGACCCAGTGCCGGCACACCGTCCCCGCCAGCCATGCTCAAAGCCTAGTGGGTTGGATGCGCAAAAACGTCAGCGCCTTGCGGCGTTGCCGGTCGGAAGGTGCCGATACGGCTGTAGGAGGCCGCCGACAGGGTTTTCTTGAGCGTTGATTTAGGCGCCAACTGCAGACGAAGAAACGCGTTCGCGTCTGCATCCTTGATGCTTTTGATAATTCGAAATGTTCGCCGACGTCGGGCCAAATCCTAAAGCAACGTAACGTGCGATCCGTCGGCCGCAGATCACGCCTGCGGCACGAGCCACGCCGAGACTCACAGCGCTGCAGCGAGTCAGCGCGACCGGCGAGCCGGTCATGTTCCGGAATTGCCCGTGCCGGACTTGCGCTCGCGTGAACGAGCAAGCGCTGCCTCGATGACCGCGCGCTTGCCGTCGAGCGCCTGGGGTTCCGTCAGCTTGGACACGGCGGGAAGGTCCTGCAATGCGGCCACGGCCTTGGCTGCGAGACGTTCATTTTGTTCGCGCGACTCGCGTTCCAGGCGGAAGCGATGGAAGGCGTAGCGCTCGCGGGCCTCGTCTGCAGCTGCTTCGCTCCACGCATCCCAGCCAGTTCGCGGCCCGGTCACGTCGACTAGCGAGATGCAATCGACAGGGCACACCGGAATGCAAAGCTCGCAGCCAGTGCAGAGCGAGTCGATGACGGTGTGCATGGTCTTGGGCCCGCCTACGATGCAGTCGACCGGGCAGGCCTTGAGGCACAAGGTACAGCCGATGCACCAGTCCTCATCGATGACCGCGAGGTGGCGCGGGCCTTCGACGCCGTGCGTCGGATCCAAAGGACGAATCGGTCGACCCGTGATGGCTGCCAGACGCACGATCCCTTCGGCGCCGCCGGGCGGACAGCGGTTGATGTCGATACCCTCTTCATCGATGGCTTGTGCGTACGAACGGCAATCGGGATAGCCGCAGCGAGTGCACTGCGTTTGAGGCAGTGCGGCATCGATGGCGAGAACGAGGTCGCTGACGGCGGTGGCATTCACCACCGGATTATCGCCAGCGCGCAGACTGCTTCGGGGCCTGGGGCTGCTTCAGAGGCTGGGAGTATTTCGATCATGCCCGCTCATCACGCCAAAAGCCCGCTGCTCGTCGTTGCAAATGCTCGCCATAGCCAAGCTATGGCTGCGCTTTGCGCCTAGATCAGGCGCCTTTTGACGTGCTGCTCGGACACGTTCCGAAATGCTCTCAGCCTCTCAGATCGACGCAGCGGCGCGACGGGGCGTCTTGACGCCCTTGCGGGCGTTCGACTTCTTGTTGCCGCCAGGTTCATCCTGATGACTGGCAATGAAGTCACGGACCTGCGGGTAGACCTTCTCGCGCCAGCGTCGGCCCGAGAAAATGCCGTAGTGGCCGGCACCTTCGACGTCATAGTGGAACTGGCGCGTCTTCGGAATGCCGGTGCAAAGGTCGTGCGCGGCGCGGGTCTGGCCGGCGCCCGAAATGTCGTCGAGCTCCCCTTCGATGGTCAGCAACGAAGTGGTCTTGATGTCTTGCGGCCGCACGAGCTGGCCCCTGACGTCCCAGGTGCCGTTCACGAGCGCGAAGTCCTGGAACACAACTTTGATCGTGTCGAGGTAGTACTCGGCTGGCATGTCGAGCACGGCGTTGTATTCGTCATAGAAGTTGCGATGCGAATCGGCACTGTCGTCGTCGCCGCGAACCAGGTCGAGGAAGTAGTCGTAGTGTGAGCTCAGGTGGCGGTCCGGATTCATCGCGACGAAGCCCGTGTGCTGCAGGAAGCCCGGGTACACGCGGCGGCCATTGCCGGGATAGTTGATGGGCACGCGGTAGATCACGTTGTGCTCGAACCATTCATGGCTCTTGTTCATTGCCAGGTTGTTGACGGCGGTCGGCGACTTGCGGGCGTCGCTGGGGCCACCCATCATGGTCATCGTGCGCGGGGTGGGCTCGCCTCCGCTTGCCATGAGCGAAATCGCTGCCAGCACCGGGACGGTGGGCTGGCACACCGAAATCACGTTCGCTTCGGGGCCAATGTGACGAATGAACTCCTGCACGTAATCGATGTAATCGTCGAGGTGGAAGGGGCCGGCCTCGATCGGCACCATGCGTGCATCGGTCCAATCGGTGATGTAGACCTTGTGGCTTTCCAGCATCGAACGCACTGTATCGCGCAGCAGTGTGGAGTGGTGGCCCGACAGGGGCGCGACGATCAGGACCGTGGGCTGGTCCTTCATCTTGGTGAGCAATGGAAGATTGTCGGAGAAGCGCTTGAAGCGCAGCAGTCGGCAGAAGGGCTTGGCAATGGCGACCTGTTCTTGCACGGCGATATCGATGTCGTCGACCCGCACGGAGTTGATATCGAACTCTGGCTTCTCGTATTCCTTTGACAACCGGTGCATCAAATCGAGCCCGGCCGAAATCCGATGCGCCATCGGCGTATGCGTGAACGGCGACAGCGGATGGTTGTAAAGCTTCGACGATGCACTCGCGAATTCTGCGAAGGGACTCAACAGCGCGCGCTGGGCTTCATAAACCTGGTACAGCATCGACATTCCTTTACGTGGTGGTCAAATCAAGTCTTGAGAGCGCTTGCAGCCCAAAAAATATCGAGCCAAGCCTGTGAACGCGGCATACGCAGTAACCACCTGTGATTGTGCAACGCAACATTCTAGAAAGTTTGCGGTTCATCGTGTTGCAACCAAGCCCTGTGAAAACCCGGAAAAATACTCTCAGCCTCTTCAGGAAACCGTCGCGATGGCACTCACCACTGCATCAATGTTCTTGCTGTTCAGCGCTGCCACGCAGATGCGGCCCGAGTCCACGCCGTAAATTCCGAACTCACCTCGCAGGCGCTGCATCTGGTCCTTGTTGAGCCCCGAGTAACTGAACATGCCCTTTTGCTGCGTGATGAAGCTCATGTCCTGCTTCACGCCCGCCGCCTCGAGCTTGTTTTGCAAGGCGACGCGCATCTGCTCGATGCGAACGCGCATGCCCGCGAGTTCTTGCTCCCACATTTCACGCAGGGCAGGTGTGGTGAGCACGGTGGCGACGACCTGCGCACCGTGTGTCGGTGGGTTGGAATAGTTGGTTCGGATCACGCGCTTCAACTGACTCAGCACGCAGTCGGCTTCTTCCATCGACTTGCACACCACGCTCAGCGCGCCGACGCGTTCGCCGTACAGCGAGAAGCTCTTGGAGAAGCTGGTTGATACGAAGAAATCGAGACCGGCGGCGAGGAATAGTGAGACGACCGCGCCATCTTCGGCAATGCCTTGGCCGAAACCCTGATAGGCCATGTCGAGGAAGGCCACGAGGCCGCGCGCCTTGACGGTCGCGATGACCTGCTCCCACTGGTCGAGCGAGATGTCGTAGCCCGTCGGGTTGTGGCAGCACGCGTGCAGTACCACGATGGTCCCGGTGTCAGCGCCATTGAGCGCGGTGAGCATGCCATCGAAATTGATACCACGCTTCGCGGCGTCGTAGTACGGATAGCTCTCGACCAGGAAGCCGGCGCTTTCGAAGAGCGCGCGGTGATTTTCCCAGCTTGGGTCGCTGATGAGCACCTTTGCGCCGGAATTCACTCGTTTGAGAAAGTCGGCGCCGACCTTCAGTCCGCCGGTGCCGCCCACGGCCTGAACGGTAGCAATTCGACCGCCCTTGACAGCTTCGCTTTCGGCCCCAAACACCAGGCCTTGCACCGCCTTGGCATAGGCCGCGATGCCGTCGATGGGGAGGTAGCCACGTGCCTTGGGCGCGGCGACCATCTGTTTTTCGGCCTGCTGCACGCACTGGAGCAAGGGCAGCTTGCCGTTGTCGTCGTAGTACACGCCGACACCCAGGTTCACTTTTGCCGGATTCGGGTCCGCATTGAACTGTTCGTTCAAGCCCAGGATGGGGTCACGGGGAGCCATTTCGACGGCGGCGAAGAGCGAAGCCATGTCAGTCCTTGCAGATGTGGTAACACACGGAGGTGTCAGTAAAGCTCGTATGAGAATTGAATTGGGCTAACCTCTTCGATTCCCCTTTGCCTTCCCAGGACGGGAAAACCCGGGAATTTTACGTGGTCCCCGGTTTGCTTCATTTCCTCATTTGTTTGCTTCATTTGTACTCGAGCAATGGCTGATCACCTCTCTGTCGTTGGAAGTCCGGACGCCACGGGCATGAACGTGCCGATGCCCGGCGAGTTCGTGAGCTTTCCTGAATCGCCGTTTCAGTTGTGGCAGCCTTACGCGCCAGCCGGTGACCAGCCGACCGCGATCGATCAACTGGTTGAAGGGGTTGAAGACGGCCTGAGCTACCAGACGCTTCTGGGCGTGACGGGTTCTGGCAAGACTTTCACCATGGCGAACGTCATCGCGCGCCTCGGCCGTCCCGCTATCGTGTTCGCGCCCAACAAGACACTCGCCGCTCAGCTCTACAGCGAGTTCCGCGAGTTCTTTCCGAAGAACGCGATCGAATATTTCGTCAGCTACTACGACTATTACCAGCCCGAGGCCTACGTGCCTCAGCGTGACCTGTTCATCGAGAAAGACAGCTCGATCAATGAACACATCGAGCAGATGCGCTTGTCGGCGACCAAAAGCTTGCTGGAGCGTCGCGACGTGGTCATCGTGGCAACCGTAAGTGCCATCTACGGCATCGGCAATCCGAGCGACTACCACCGCATGGTGATGACGCTGCGCGCCGGCGACAAGATGGGCCAGCGCGACGTGATTGCGCAGCTCATCCGCATGCAGTACACGCGCAACGAAATGGATTTTTCGCGCGGCACCTTCCGAGTGCGCGGTGACACGATCGACGTGTTTCCGGCCGAGCATTCGGAACTCGCGATCCGCATCGAATTGTTCGATGACGAGGTCGAGTCGCTGCAGCTCTTCGATCCGCTCACTGGGCGTATTCGCCAGAAGATTCCGCGCTTCACGGTATACCCGTCGAGTCACTACGTGACGCCGCGCGATCGCGTCGTGTCGGCCATCGATACGATCAAGGCGGAGTTGCGCACACGGCTCGACGAATTGGTGAAGTCGGGCAAGCTGGTAGAGGCGCAGCGCCTTGAACAGCGCACGCGCTTCGACCTGGAAATGCTGCAGGAAATTGGTCACTGCAAGGGCATCGAGAACTACACCCGGCATTTGTCGGGTGCCGCGCCCGGCGAGCCGCCGTCGACGCTCGTCGACTACCTGCCCCGTGACGCACTCATGTTCCTCGACGAAAGCCACGTGCTCATCGGGCAGTTTGGCGGCATGTACAACGGAGACAGGGCGCGCAAGACGACGCTCGTCGAATACGGCTTTCGCCTGCCGAGCGCGCTCGACAACCGTCCCCTGAAGTTCGAGGAGTTCGAGTCAAAGATGCGGCAGGTGATGTTCGTGTCGGCCACGCCCGCGGCCTACGAGCAGCAGAACGCGGGTCAAGTGGTCGAGCAGTTGGTGCGTCCCACGGGCCTTATCGATCCGACGGTGGAGGTGCGTCCCGCCACCCGCCAGGTCGACGACGTGCTCCAGGAGATTCATGACCGTGTTGCGGTGAATGAGCGCGTGCTGATCACCACGCTCACCAAGCGCATGGCGGAACAATTGACCGACTACCTCGCGGACAACGGCGTGAAGGTGCGCTACCTGCACAGCGATATCGACACGGTGGAGCGAGTCGAGATCCTGCGCGATTTGAGATTAGGAACTTTCGATGTGCTTGTCGGCATCAACCTGCTTCGCGAGGGCCTGGACATTCCAGAGGTGTCGCTCGTCGCCATCCTCGATGCCGACAAGGAAGGATTCCTGCGCGCCGAACGGTCGCTGATCCAGACAATCGGCCGCGCAGCACGCAATCTGAATGGCAAAGCCATTCTTTATGCGGACAAAATTACCGATTCGATGCGCAAGGCCATTGACGAGACCGAGCGCCGCCGCGCCAAGCAGATCGCGCACAACGAAGCGATGGGCATCACGCCGCGAAGCATCAAGAAACACATCAAAGAGATGATCGACGGGGTCTATTCCGAAAAGACCAAGCGCGAGAACCTGCAAAAGGAACACGACACAGCCGAAGTCGAGGTCATGTCTGAGAAAGACCTCGGAAAGCGCATTAAGTCGCTGGAAAAGCAAATGCTCGAGCATGCTCGCAACATGGAGTTCGAGAAGGCGGGCAGGGTGCGCGACCAGTTGGCGCTGCTGCGCGAGCAGGCCTTCGGTGCACCCGGCACGGACAGCATCGTCTCAATCCAGGCAGGCCCGGGCAAAGGCCAGGAATAACCCCGATCGGCACGTGGATTGCCAGCTCGCACGCGGGAGCAGCGGATTGGTTATTGCGGCGCACCAATTCCGTTGAACTTCCCCCTGCGTTACCGACCGAATCATTGGCATTCAGCTATACTCGACAAAACAAGTAGGAATAAAAACGAGGGTTTCTCAGAGAGGGAAAACCCGGTCTGCGGTGAGTCGGCAAGGGGAACCGTTCAATTCAGGTCGCTGTCTTTGTTGCGCCGCAAGGCTACAGGAGAAATTCAATGCGTTTGACCACCAAAGGGCGTTTTGCCGTTACGGCGATGATCGATCTGGCTCTTCGCGAGCATTCGGGTCCCGTCGCACTGGCTGCCATCAGTGCCCGCCAGCAAATTTCACTTTCCTACCTCGAGCAGTTGTTCGGCAAGCTGCGCCGCCATGAACTGGTGGAGAGCACACGCGGTCCCGGCGGCGGTTACTCGCTGGGTCGCAAATCGGAGGAAATCACCGTTGCCGACATCATCGTCGCCGTTGATGAGCCCATTGATGCCACCGGGTGCGCCGGCAAGGATAACTGCATGGGCGAAGACACCGGTCGCTGCATGACTCACGACCTGTGGGCCAGCCTCAACACCAAGATGATCGAATATCTTGATTCGATTTCGCTCAAGTCGCTCGTCGACGAGCAGCTCTCAAAGGGCGTGTCGATCGAAGAGCATCCGGTGAAGCGCGCGATATCCACTCAGCCGGTGGTCAAGCCCATCAAGGTGACTGCACCCAATTCCGTTTTCGCTCTCGGAAACGCGTTCTCGAAGTAATTGACGTTGACCCTGCGGCGCAGTGGACGCGCCGCGCTGAGCACACTCGCCTCCCATGGACACGACGACCCCTCACTTCCCGATCTACATCGACTACGCCGCGACGACCCCGGTCGACCAACGCGTGGTGGACGCGATGATTCCCTGGTTGCATGAACACTTCGGCAACCCGGCTTCACGCAGTCATGCATGGGGGTGGGAAGCGGAAGCGGCGGTCGAGAAGGCGCGAGAGCAAGTGGCCCAGTTGATCAACGCCGACCCGCGTGAAATCGTCTGGACCTCGGGGGCTACGGAATCCATCAACCTCGCGCTCAAGGGCGCGGCGCAGTTCTACAAGACGCGTGGCAAGCACCTCGTCACCGTGAAGACCGAGCACAAGGCCGTGCTTGACACAATGCGCGAGCTGGAGCGCCAGGGCTTCGAGGTGACCTACCTCGACGTACAGGAAGATGGTCTCGTCGACATTGAGAAGTTCAAGGCCGCGCTGCGGCCCGACACCATTCTTGTGTCGGTGATGTACGTCAACAACGAGATCGGCGTCATTCAAGACATCCCGGCAATGGGCACGATCTGCCGCGAGCGTGGGATCATCTTCCACGTCGACGCGGCGCAAGCCACGGGCAAGGTGGCGATCGACATCACCAAGTTGCCTGTTGACCTGATGAGCCTGGCCTCGCACAAGACCTACGGCCCAAAGGGCATCGGCGCGCTATATGTGCGCCGCAAGCCGCGTGTTCGCATCGAAGCGCAGATGCACGGCGGCGGCCATGAGCGCGGCATGCGTTCGGGCACGCTCGCGACGCATCAAATCGTCGGCATGGGCGAGGCCTATCGCATTGCCCGTGAAGAGATGGGCGTGGAGAGCGAGCGCATCCGAATGCTGCAGAAGCGGCTCATCGACGGTCTGTCAGATATCGAGCAGGTCTTTCTCAATGGCCACCCCGAAAAGCGCGTGCCGCACAACGTGAACATGTCGTTCAACTTTGTGGAAGGCGAGTCGCTGATCATGGGCATCAAGGGGGTGGCTGTGTCGTCGGGCTCGGCTTGCACGTCGGCGAGTCTTGAGCCGAGTTACGTGCTGCGCGCACTTGGCCGAAGCGACGAACTGGCGCACTCGTCATTGCGCATGACGATCGGACGCTTCACCACGGTCGAGGACATCGATTACGTCGTCGGCACATTGAAAGACCGCGTGGCCAAGCTGCGCGAGCTGTCTCCTTTGTGGGAGATGTACCTGGATGGCGTGGACATCAGCGCCATCCAGTGGACCGCACACTGAAGTCGTTGGAGAACTGACATGGCATATAGCGAAAAGGTTGTCGAGCATTACGAAAATCCGCGCAACGTCGGCACGTTCGAAAAGGGCGACGACACGGTTGGTACCGGCATGGTCGGCGCTCCGGCCTGTGGTGACGTGATGAAGCTGCAGATCAAGGTGAATCCGAAGACCGGCCTGATCGAGGACGCGAAGTTCAAGACCTATGGTTGCGGTTCTGCCATCGCGTCGAGTTCACTTGTGACCGAATGGGTCAAAGGCAAGTCGCTCGACGAGGCTCTCACCATCAAGAACACGCACATCGCCGAAGAATTGGCCCTGCCGCCGGTGAAGATTCACTGCTCCATCCTTGCTGAAGACGCGATCAAGGCGGCGGTCCAGGACTACAAGGCCAAGAAAGCCCATTGACCCCATGGCCGTCACTCTGACCGAAGCGGCAGCCCGCCACGTCTCGCGCTACATCACCAAGCGCGGAAAGGGCGTTGGCGTGCGCCTGGGCGTGAAGACGACCGGCTGTTCCGGCCTGGCATACAAACTCGAGTACGCCGACGACGTCGCGCCCGAGGACGTGGTGTTCGAGGAACACGGCGTCAAGGTGCTCATCGACCCGAAGAGCCTGCCGTACATCGACGGCACTGAACTCGACTTCGTGCGCGAAGGCTTGAACGAAGGTTTCAAGTTTCGCAATCCTCGCGAAAAAGACCGCTGCGGATGCGGCGAGTCATTTCGCGTGTAAACCGCCGGAGAGAAGCGCCTACGAAGTTCCGCAGCGCAGGCGAGGTCATGGGCGCCTTTTGCCGCACAACTTCGCAGGAGTTTCGTTGCAGCGTGCGGTTCATGTTTGATATCAGGCGCTGCCGCAAGTCGCGCATTTCTACGTGCCACAGCCACCCACCATGAAGCTCGACAGCGACGACTTCGAACTGTTCGATGTGCCCAGGCGTTTTGAGCAGGACCGTGCCGTGCTCGACGCGCGTTGGCGAGCGTTGCAGGGGGAAGTGCATCCCGACAAGTTCGCTGCAGAAGGTGCGGCGGTCCAGCGCGTGGCAATGCAGTGGGCGGTGAGGGTGAACGAGGCCTATCAGCGGCTCAAGGATCCGCTGAAGCGGGCAGCGTATTTGTGTGCATTGAACGGATCGCCTGTCGACACGGAGAAGAACACGGCCATGCCTGCGAGCTTTCTCATGCAGCAAATGGAATGGCGCGAGGCACTCGACGAGGCGGATTCGATCGAAGAGGTCGAGGCCATTGCCGACGACGTGGCCGCGCGTCAGAAAGCGGCCTTTGCGGAGTTGCGGCACTCCTTCGATGAGCGTCGCGACACCGCTGCTGCCGCAGAGCAGGTAAGAGCCCTCATGTTCGTAGAGCGCTTTGCGCAAGACATCGATCGTCGCCTCGAGGCGCTGGGACAATAATTAGATGGCATTGCTTCAAATCTCCGAGCCCGGCGCCGCGCCCGATCCGCATCAGCGGCGCATTGCGGTGGGCATCGACCTCGGCACGACGCACTCGCTTGTCGCAGCAGTGCGCAATGGTGTGGCCGAATGCCTGCCGGACATGCAGGGTCGCGTGATTTTGCCGTCGGCCGTTCGGTATCTGTCCGAAGGTGGCCGTCATATCGGGCACGATGCGCTGGCGGAGGCGGCCATCGACCCGCGTAATACCATCGTGTCGGTCAAGCGATTGATGGGGCGCGGGCTTGGTGACATCGCGCATCGCGAGAAGCTGCCTTACGACTTCATCGATGCGCCGGGGATGGTGCAGGTGCAGACTGTGGATGGCGTGAAGTCGCCCGTCGAAGTCTCCGCAGAGATCCTGGCCGCGCTTCGTCATCGTGCCGAGGACGCCTTCGCGGATGACCTCTTTGGTGCTGTCATTACCGTGCCGGCCTACTTTGACGAGGCCCAGCGACAAGCCACGAAGGATGCGGCGCAACTTGCCGGGTTGAACGCGCTGCGTCTCATCAACGAACCGACCGCCGCGGCCATCGCCTACGGGCTCGAGCACGGATCGGAGGGGCTCTATGCAGTCTACGACCTCGGAGGCGGCACCTTTGACATCTCGCTCCTGCGACTGAGTCAGGGCGTATTCGAGGTGATTGCGACGGGCGGCGATTCGGCCCTCGGCGGCGACGACTTCGATCGATTGCTGGCCGATTGGGCGCTGTCGCAAAGCGATCTTGAGGCGACGACGCCGCGGGACAAGCGCAGCGTGTTGGTAGCGGCGCGCGCGGCCAAGGAAAAGCTTTCTGCTGCCGATCACGCGACGCTCGCTTGCCCGTTATCCGGGGGCGAATTGTGGGTGCGCGTCAGTCGAAACGAGTTCGAGGCCATGAGTCGCGAACTCGTTGCGCGCACGCTCGCTGCAGTCCGCAAGGTTTTGCGCGACGCCAAGGCAAACAAGACTGAGGTGCACGGTGTTGTGATGGTGGGTGGATCGACACGCATGCCCATGGTGCAGAAGGCGGTCGGCGACTTCTTTTCACAGACGCCGCTCACCAATCTCAATCCCGACGAGGTCGTGGCGCTAGGTGCCGCCATCCAGGCAAACGCGCTCGCGGGCAATGCCGGCGCCGATGAACTGCTCCTGCTCGACGTCATCCCGCTCTCGCTCGGTCTGGAAACCATGGGCGGTCTGGTCGAACGAATCATTCCTCGCAACAGCACCATTCCGACGGCGCGCGCACAAGAGTTCACTACGTTCAAGGACGGCCAGACGGCGATGGCCATCCACGTCGTTCAAGGCGAGCGCGAGTTGGTCAGCGATTGCCGATCTCTCGCCCGCTTCGAACTGCGCGGCATCCCCCCAATGGTGGCCGGCGCCGCGCGCATTCGAGTGAGTTTCCAAGTCGATGCCGATGGCCTGTTGAGCGTGAAAGCGCGCGAGGAAACATCGGGCGTGGAAGCCGCGATCGACGTTAAGCCCAGCTACGGTCTTGCCGACGACGACATCGCGCGCATGCTGCGGGAAAGCTTCATTACCGCCGAATCCGACATGAAAGCGCGCAGCCTCCGAGAGTCGCGCGTGGAGGCCGAGCGCATGCTGCTGGCCACCCGCGCCGCTCTCATGGCCGACGGCGACCTGCTGAGCCAGGACCAGCGCGATGCCATCGAGGCCTTGCTTGCCGGCATCGAAGCGGTGCGCGAAGGCGAAGACCACCACGTTATCGACGCTGCCGTCGAGGCCCTGGCCAAGGGCACCGAGGCATTTGCCGCCGAACGAATGAACCGCAGCATCCACCAGGCGCTGGCAGGCCGCCGCGTCGAAGAAGTCTAGCCATGCCCATCATCAAGATCCTTCCGCATGCCGAATACTGCCCGAACGGCGCCGAGATCAAAGCAGAGGCGGGGACGTCGCTGTGCGAAGCGATGCTCGAACATGACATCGAAATCGAACACGCCTGCGAGATGAGTTGCGCGTGCACGACGTGCCACGTTGTGGTGCGTGAAGGTTTCAATTCACTGGGCGAGATGGACGAATCCGAAGAGGACTTGCTGGACCGTGCATGGGGCCTGGAGCCGACCTCGCGCTTGTCCTGCCAGGCCATCGTCTCGCAGCAGGACGTGACCATCGAGATTCCGAAGTACTCGATCAATCACGCCAAAGAAAAGCACTGAGGATTTGGCCCGGAATAAGTTCCCGTTTTGGGGGCGCTGGGCGGGATGCGGATGCAAGGCGCTCCGAGCGCCGTGTGGCGAGCCACACAAGTGAGGAGCAACGACGCAGCGCGCCCGCCCAGCGCCCCCAAAACGGGAAATCGTTTCGGGCCAAATCCTGACGCCCGAGTTCGGTGCAAAAAAAGCCTCCTGGCCCATGACGACCAGGAGGTTTGTCAAAAGGGGCACGGCCCCACTGAGGAGATAAGCAATCGCGCCGCGACTGCCTATCATGCGCACGCAAGGCCCGTGCCCGCTTCCGTAGCTGTTGTTCTCCTTCTCGAAACTCAGGCCGCCAGCGCCTTCTCGCCGTGCCGCGTGTACAAGAAGTCCAGTACTTCCTTGCGGTAGTGCACGTAGCGCGGATCCTCGGCCAATTCAACGCGCTCGCGCGGGCGCTTCAGGTCGACAGTCAGGATCTCGCCGATGGTCGCCGCCGGTCCGTTCGTCATCATCACGATCCGATCTGACAGCAACACCGCCTCGTCCACATCGTGCGTCACCATCACCACTGTGCTTTGCGTGCGCGCCACGATCTTCAGCAGCTCGTCCTGCAGATGCGCGCGAGTCAGCGCGTCGAGCGCACCAAAGGGTTCGTCGAGCAGCAGCACCTTCGGCTCCATCGCCAGCGCCCGCGCGATGCCCACACGCTGCTTCATGCCGCCGGAGATCTCATGAGGTCGCTTGCCGGTCGCGTGGCCCATGCCCACGAGCTCCAAGGCCTCCTGCGTCCGTTTCTTCAACTTCGTCTTTGCTTCGGTGGCTGCAAACACACGTTCCACCGCGAGGTACACGTTCTCGAAGCAGGTGAGCCACGGCAGAAGCGAATGATTCTGGAATACCACCGCCCGCTCCGGCCCCGGTGCGGCAATCTCGCGGTTGTCGCACAGCAGTGCACCGCTCGTGGGCATCAGCAGGCCGGCGATCAGGTTCAAGAGCGTCGACTTGCCGCAGCCCGAATGCCCGATCAGCGTCACGAACTCACCCTTGGCCACCGTGAGGTGGACGTCGTGCAGCGCGTGAAAACGGCCCTTTTTCGTGCTGAACACCATTTCGGCGCTGTGCACATCAATGAAGTTCTTCTTCATGGCGGATGTCCTCATGTGTTGTCGTAGCTGAATCGCTTGGCGATGCTGACGAGCATCCATTCCAGCAAGAGACCCACGGTGCCGATCACGAAGATCGCGATCAGGATGTGCGTGACGTTGAGGTTGTTCCACTCGTCCCACACCCAGAAGCCGATGCCCACGCCGCCAGTCAGCATTTCGGCCGCGACGATCACGAGCCAGGCGGTGCCAACGGACAGGCGCACACCCGTCAGCATGTACGGCAGCACCGCGGGGAAGAGGATGCGCGAGACGATCTTCCATTCCGACAGGTTCAGCACCTTTGCGACGTTCATATAGTCCTCTGGCACGCGCTGTACACCGACCGCGGTGTTGATGATCATTGGCCAGATCGAACAGATGAAGATCGTCCAGATCGCGGCCGGGTTAGCGGCCTTGAACACAAGCAAGCCAATCGGCAGCCACGCAAGAGGCGAGACCGGGCGCAGCAGGCTGATCAGCGGCGACACCATGCGATTGAGCACATCGAAACGACCGATCATGAAGCCCAGCGGAATGCCCACCGCCGCTGCCATGCCGAATCCGATGGCCACGCGCTGCAGCGAGAAGAGGATGTTCCAGCCGATGCCCTGGTCGTTCGGGCCCTTGCTGTAGAACGGGTCGGAAAACACCTTGATGGCTTCCGTGAAAGTTGCCGCGGGCGTCGGGAAGGTGGTGCTCTTCATCGTGAGCAACCCCCAGATGCCCACCAGCAAGGCAATTCCCGCAAGCGGTGCAAACACCCTGAGAAACAGGCTTCCCCAATCGGCGGGTGGTTTCACCGGCGCCGGCGGCGCCACCTTCTGCTGGGCGGGCGGGGCGATGACCGACGCCGCCTTTACAGGCTGGGCAAGCGCCTCAGCCTGGGATTCCGCCGCAGCTTCGAGCGGCGAATGAAACACTGCACTGACCATGATCGACTCCTTGGTGCTGCGAAATCAGGCCACGCTGGCGCGCACGGAAAAGCTGTCGGCGTACTTCTTAGGGTCCTTGCCGTCCCACACCGTGCCGTCGATCAGCTTGCTCGTGCGGATCGGCTCCTTGGGGATGTTGACCTTGAGCGCACTTGCCGCCTCCTTGTACAGATCGATCTGGTTGATCTGCTTGGCGATCGCGAGATAGTCGGGGTGCTCCTTGATAAGACCCCAGCGCTTGTGCTGCGTGAGAAACCACATGCCATCGGACAGGTATGGGAAGGTGACTGCGCCGTCGTTGAAGAACTTCATGTGGTTGGGGTCGTCCCAGGTCTTGCCGAGGCCGTTCTGGTAGCGGCCCAGGATGCGCTGGTTGATCGCGTCGACGCCGGTATTGACATAGCTCTTGTCGGCCACGGTCTCGGCCATCTTCATCTTGTTCTGCAGGCTCGCGTCGATCCACTTGCCAGCTTCGATGATGGCCATCATCACTGCGCGGCAGGTGTTGGGGTTCTTCTTCACAAAGTCGGCCGTGCTTCCGAGCGTCTTCTCGGGGTGGTCCTTCCAGATGTCCTGCGTGGTGACACCTGTGATGCCGATGCCGTCCATGATGGCCCGGTGGCCCCAGGGCTCGCCGACGCAATAACCGTCCATGTTGCCCACTCGCATGTTGGCAACCATCTGTGGCGGCGGCACGGTGATGACCTTGGCGTCCTTCATCGGATTGATGCCATAGGTCGCGAGCCAGTAGTACAGCCACATGGCATGCGTCCCGGTTGGGAAAGTCTGCGCGAAGGTGTATTCCCGCTTTTCGGCCTGCATCAGCTTGGCGAGACTCGGGCCGTCGACGGCTCCCTTGTCCGCGAGCTTTTTCGACAGCGTGATGGCTTGGCCGTTGTTGTTGAGCGTCATCAACACGGCCATGTCCTTCTTGGGGCCGCTCACCCCCAGGTGCACGCCGTATATCAGGCCGTACAGCACGTGCGCCATGTCGAGCTCGCCGTTGACGAGCTTGTCGCGCACGCCGGCCCACGAGGCTTCCTTGGTCGGAATGATCTTCACACCGTACTTCTTGTCGAAGCCGAGTACCGAGGCCATCACCACCGATGCGCAGTCGGTGAGGGGAATGAAGCCGATGCGAACCTCTTCCTTCTCGGGCTTGTCCGATCCGGCGGCGTAGACCGCGCTTTGCAAGCCGGGGACCATGCCGGCGGCGCCTGCGGCTGCAGCGGCTTTGATGAGTTGACGGCGGCTCATGTCGATCTTTCCGTTCAGGAATGGGGTCATGGTGTTGTCTCGTGCAAAAAGCAAAAATGGCGTCCGCACGTCACTGGCCTAGACCAGTTCGGTGGGGACGCCGTCGTCCTTTCGAGACGTACCGTCGATGGTGCGTATCGATGTTGTTGGAAGATCGCCGTTGACCGTCCGCAAGGGGATATGCAAGCCCCATGCCACGGGGCGTTTGGGTGGGGAATGCGAAGGATCCGCGGACTGTCGACGCAGCCCGACGCGGGACGTCGTCCCGGTGTGGACGATCGTCTGGGGTCCTTCGACCGGCACCTCATGCCCGGACCTTCGCTCTGCCACCCGCGAAGCATTCCGCACCAATTGGACTCGTGCAATGCACAAGCCTTGTGCGTCAGCCAAGCAAATCCGCCACGTCGATGATCCGCTGTGCCACTTCGGCGAGCTTCATGCCCTTGTCCATTGCTGTCTTGCGAAGCCGCGCATAGGCTTCGCCTTCCTCCAGCGAGTGCCGGCGCATCAGGATGCCCTTCGCCCGATCGATCACCTTGCGCTCGGACAGCTGCATGCGCGCATCCGCCAGTTCGCGACGCATGGCTTCTTCATGCTGGAAGCGTGCAAGTGCGACTTCCAGCACGGGTTTCACGCGATCCGCGGCCAGTCCGGCGACAACATAGGCAGTGACACCCGCCGCGATGGCGTCGCGCACATGGCTGGTATCGTCATCGTTGGTGAACAAAACGATCGGCCGACGCGCATCTCGCGTGGCGACCACCACATGTTCCAGCGTGTCGCGTGCCTGGCTCTCGGCGTCCACGATGATCATGTCGGGGCTGATCTGCGCGAGCCGGTCGGGCAGGAATACGTCTGCCGGTAGCACGGCAACGATGTTGTAGCCGTTCTCGAGCATGCCGATGCGCAGGCTGCGCGAGCGCTCTGCCTCCACCTCGGCCTGCGGATCAGAAGGATCGGGGGCGAGGGTGTCGGGAGCGACGATGACGATGCGCAGGGCCGTGGCCTGATTCATGCGCAAGTGTTGCAACATTCGCGCCACAACAGGAATGAAAATGCCCGCTTTCAGCGGGCATTTTCACGAGAAATGAGATGTTCAGCGGCCCCCAGCCGCGCCGGAAATTGCTCGTCGCAGCCATCCCCCGAAAGGGCTCAGCGACCAGAACTGAGGCGTCATGCACTCGCGCTCGAGTAGCACCCCCTTGGCTTCCAGCATCTCGACGAAGTGGCGGACCTCCATGCGTTTCAAGCCAGTGACATTGGCGAGTTGAGTGATCGTCAAGTGGCGATGCGACATGTCGCTCGCCATGCGTCGATACGCAGTGCGGTGGAAGGGCGTAGGCAAATCCGGCCAGCAGGCTAGACGATATTCTTTCATCGCTCTGATGATCTTTCGTGGCGGCTGCTTCGAGACAGACGCTCTATGGGGAGTCCGCAGAGTAGCGGCAGCGCGTCATGCAAGAAAGGCAATTCTTAATGAACAAGGGAAAACTCTGGACAAATCCTGTTTCGAGTTGTTAGTAAGCCAATTCAAATGGTCCGACTGTCACGACGCTGGGATCAACGGGTCCCTCGTAAACTGCTCGCATGAACATCCTCGGAGTCGAGTCGTCCTGCGACGAAACGGGCGTCGCGCTTGTGCGCTGCGCGGACACGGCCGGCGTGCCCGAACTGCGTGCCCATGCCCTGCACAGTCAGATCGACATGCATCAAGCCTATGGTGGTGTGGTGCCGGAACTGGCGTCGCGTGACCACATTCGCCGGGTCCTGCCCTTGACACGCATGGTGCTCGCCGAAGCAGGCGTGCCGCTCGACGAAATTGACGTCGTGGCTTTTACACAGGGTCCCGGCCTGGCCGGCGCATTGCTTGTGGGCGCGGGCGTGGCCTGCGCGCTGGGCGCGGCATTGGGCAAGCCTGTCATGGGCGTGCATCACCTCGAAGGGCATTTGCTCTCGCCATTCCTATCGAAGGATCCGCCCGAGTTCCCATTTGTTGCCCTGCTTGTTTCGGGCGGGCACACGCAGTTGATGCGGGTCGACGATGTGGGCGAATACGAATTGCTCGGAGAAACCATCGACGATGCCGCAGGCGAAGCCTTCGATAAGTCAGCCAAGTTGATGGGGCTCGGGTATCCCGGGGGGCCCGCGTTGGCGAGGCTTGCGGAGTTCGGCGACGCTGCGACTTTCGATCTTCCGCGCCCCTTGCTTCACAGCGGGAACCTGGATTTTTCCTTTGCTGGCCTGAAGACGGCGGTGCGCACGCAGCTCATGAAAATGGGCACCAACGTCTGCGAACAGGACAAGGCGAATTTGGCGGCGTCCACCCAGGAGGCGATCGCGGAAGTGCTGGCTCGCAAGTCGGTGGCAGCCTTGAAAGAGACGGGGCTGAAGCGCCTGGTGGTGGCAGGCGGCGTCGGCGCGAATTCACGCCTGCGAGAAATGCTGAATGCCGAGTGCATGAGGCGGCAGGTGCGAGTGCACTACCCGGAGTTGTCGCTGTGTACTGACAACGGGGCGATGATCGCTCTGGCCGCGGCGATGAGGCTGCAGCGCGGGATCGCGAAGGCCAACAAGTGCTACACGTTCAACGTGAGGCCCAGGTGGCCGCTGCACGCTGCTTGAAGAAAATGCGCGTCCCTCTGAGGCTGAGAGTTTTTCGATCATGCCCGCTCATCACGCCAAACGCCCCCTGCTCGTCGTTGAAAATGCTCGCCATAGCCAAGCTATGGCTGCGCTTTGCGCCTGGATCAGGCGCCTTTTGACGTGCTGCTCGGACACGCTCGAAATACTCTCAGCCTCTCTGCGCAAACAAGGCACTGCAAGATAATCTCCAACCAGCGGCTGCACCAGCAGCCGCATTTTTTTGGAGTGGCCATGAGAAGCGTGATCCGCGATTTGCCTGGGTCAAAGATTCGGGAAGTTGCGAATGCCGGCACGGGGCGCCACGACGTCCTCGCGTTCTGGTTCGGTGAAAGCGATGAGCCGACGCCGGGATTCGTGAAGGATGCGGCAATCGAGTCGCTTCGCCGCGGCGAGACCTTTTATGCGAACAACCTCGGCATTCCGGAGTTGCGCGAGGCGATTGCACGCTACATGAGTGACTTGCATCCTGCGGTGAGTGCGGATCGGATCGCGGTGACGTCGTCGGGTGTCAGCGCGTTGATGGTCGCGATGCAGGCCCTCGCCGGGGCAGGCGACGAGGTGGTGGCGGTCGTGCCTCTGTGGCCGAACTTGACATCGCAACCGGCGATCCTCGGCGCAAACGTGAAGCGGGTGTCGCTTCGCAGCCCGGGTGACGGGTGGCATCTCGACTTGGACGAGTTGTTGTCAACCGTCACCGACAAGACCGCCGTTCTCCTCGTCAACGCCCCCAACAATCCCACCGGCTGGACGCTCACCCGCGACGATCAACAAGCAATCCTGGATCACTGCCGCCGTACCGGCACCTGGGTTGTCGCCGACGAGGTTTACGAGCGAATGTATTTCGCTGAAGGCGCCCGGGCCGCGCCGAGCTTTCTCGACATTGCCGTCGCCGATGATCGTCTCGTTGTCGTGCACAGTTTCTCAAAGAGCTTCCTGATGACCGGCTGGCGTCTGGGCTGGATGGTCGCGCCGCCCGATTTCATCGCCGATGCGGGAAAGCTCATTGAGTTCAACACCTCCTGTGCCCCGGTGTTCGTACAACGAGCCGGCCTCGCAGCTCTGGCCCATGCCGAAGAATTCGTTCCCGGCCTCGTCCGGCGCATGAAAAACTGCCGGGACACATTGATCCCGCAGTTGGCGGCCGTTCCGGGAGTGCAGGTCGCCAATCCCTTGGGCGGCATGTATGCCTTCTTCCGAGTCGAGGGTCAGAAGGATTCCCTCGCCTTTGCCAAGCACCTTGTGTCGTCTGTCGGCCTTGGCATTGCCCCTGGCGCTGCTTTCGGCGACGAGGCCGAAGGCTGGCTGCGCTGGTGCTTCGCTTCGCAAGATCCGGGTCGACTTACCCTTGGGGTAGGGCGGTTGAAGCAGGCGATCCAGTCTCATCCGCTATAATTGACTGGCTTTGCCTTGCACGAATCATTCGAAAAGGTGAAGTCCCCCGCACGGCGCTGGTCGGTTTCACCGGCGACCGCAAGTTCAACACCAGGAAACCGCTGCCCCGCCACATCGGACGCACGGACCTGACCACAGGAAACATCATGAGCATCAACAAGGGCGCGATCGTCAAGGAAAACGCACGCGGCGCCGCCGACACCGGGTCCCCCGAAGTCCAGGTCGCTCTGCTGACTGCACGCATCAACGACCTCACCCCCCACTTCAAGCTCCACTTGAAGGACCATCACGGCCGCCGCGGCCTGTTGAAGATGGTCAACACCCGCAAGAGCCTTCTTGCGTACTTGAAGAGAACTGACGCGGACCGCTACACCGCACTGATCCAAAAGCTGGGTCTGCGCAAGTAAGCAGCCGATGAGATCGAAGAGCCTGTCTGGAAAACTGTCCAGCACAGGCTCTTTGTGTTTGGAGCTGGGCACCCATCGATGACGATGTGTCATTCCATCGACGTTTCTCTCGCTGTGAGCTGGGATGAAGTCTCGCTGGAATGGCATCGCGCCAGGATGCCTTCGCTCCGAGGACAAGAGCGCCGCCCCACAAGGCGCTCGCTATAACCGGAGATCCGAAATATGAGCATGTTCAACAAAGTCACCAAGACCTTCCAATGGGGTCAGCACACCGTCACGCTAGAAACCGGCGAAATCGCCCGCCAGGCGAGTGGTGCGGTCATTGTCAACGTCGAGGACACGGTCGTCCTGGCCACAGTGGTCGGCGCGAAGAGCGCCAAGCCGGGACAGGATTTCTTTCCTCTAACCGTTGACTACATCGAGAAGACCTACGCCGCCGGCAAGATCCCGGGCAGCTTCTTCAAGCGTGAAGGCCGGCCGAGCGAACTCGAGACGCTGACCTCGCGCCTCATCGACCGTCCGCTGCGTCCGCTCTTCCCCGAAGGCTTCTACAACGAAGTCCAGGTCGTCATCCACGTCCTGTCGCTGAACCCTGAAGTCGCGGCCGACATTCCTTCGCTCATCGGCGCCAGCGCTGCGATGGCGATTTCCGGTCTGCCTTTCAACGGCCCGATCGGTGCCGCTCGCGTGGGTTACATCAACGGCCAGTACGTGCTGAACCCGACAAAGACCCAACTGGTCGAATCGCAGATGGACCTCGTCGTCGCCGGCACGCAGGCCGCTGTGCTGATGGTCGAATCCGAAGCCAGGCAGCTGAGCGAAGAAGTGATGCTCGGCGGCGTCGTCTTCGGTCACGATCAAGGCAACATCGCCATCGCCGCGATCAATGACCTGGTGCGCCAGGCCGGCAAGCCGGCCTGGGACTGGAAGCCCGCCGACAAGGACGAAGCTTTCATCGCCAAGGTCACGGCATTGGCCGAAGAGAAACTGCGCGCCGCCTACCAGATCCGCTCCAAGCAGGCCCGCACGCAAGCCACGCGTGAAGTCACCGCTTTCACCATCGGAGCACTGACAGAAGAAGGTGTGGACTTCGACAAGGTCAAGGTCGACAATGTCCTCTTCGACATCGAAGCCAAGATCGTTCGCAGCCAGATCCTGGCGGGCGAGCCACGCATCGACGGTCGCGATACCCGCACCGTGCGCAACATCGAGATCCGCAACGGCGTGCTGCCGCGCGTTCACGGCTCCGCACTGTTCACCCGCGGTGAAACGCAGGCGCTGGTGGCCGCCACGCTCGGCACTGATCGCGATTCGCAGAAGATCGATGCCCTTGCTGGAGAGTTCAGCGAACACTTCATGCTTCACTACAACATGCCTCCGTTCGCCACTGGGGAAACGGGTCGCGTGGGTACTCCGAAGCGTCGCGAAATCGGCCATGGCCGTCTGGCCAAGCGCGCACTGGTTGCCGTGCTGCCGGACCGTGGCGAATTCCCGTATTCGATGCGCGTGGTGTCTGAAATCACCGAGTCGAACGGTTCTTCCTCAATGGCCTCGGTGTGCGGCGGCTGTCTCGCGCTGATGGACGCCGGCGTTCCGATGAAGGCGCACGTCGCCGGCATCGCCATGGGCCTCATCAAGGAAGGCAACCGCTTCGCGGTGCTGACCGACATTCTCGGGGACGAAGATCACCTGGGCGACATGGACTTCAAGGTGGCTGGGACGACCACCGGCGTGACCGCCTTGCAGATGGACATCAAGATCCAGGGCATCACCAAGGAAATCATGCAAGTGGCACTGGCCCAGGCCAAAGAAGCCCGCATGCACATCCTCGGCAAAATGGTTGAGGCCATGGGCGGTGCAAAGACCGAGGTATCGCAGTTCGCTCCGCGCCTGTATACGATGAAGATCAACCCCGAGAAGATCCGTGACGTGATCGGCAAGGGCGGCGCGACCATCCGTGCGCTGACCGAAGAGACCGGCACCACGATCGATATTGGCGAAGACGGCACCATCACCATTGCATCCACCGATGCCGACAAGGCGGAGTACGCGAAGAAGCGCATCGAAGAGATTACGGCGGAAGTCGAAGTGGGCAAGGTCTACGAAGGCCCGATCACCAAGATCCTCGACTTCGGCGCGCTCGTGAACCTGCTGCCGGGCAAGGACGGTCTGCTGCACATCAGCCAGATCGCGCACCAGCGCGTCGAGAAGGTCACCGACTTCCTCAAGGAAGGCCAAATCGTCAAGGTCAAGGTGCTCGAGACCGACGAAAAGGGGCGCGTCAAGCTATCCATGAAGGCGCTGCTCGATCGCGAACCGCAGTCCTCGCACGAGTGACCCAATGAAATGTGACGGGTGAGAGGTGAGGCGTGCCATGCACGCCACGTCTTGCCCGTTATGTCATGGTTCGCCTTTCACGTTTCACCTTTCACGCAAGATGAAAGCCATCGAGATCACGTCTTACGGGGCTCCGGAAGTCCTGCGACTCGCCGTTCGTCCCGACCCTGTCGCGGGTCAAGGCGAGGTGCTTATCCGTGTGGCGGCTTCCGGCGTCAACAGGCCGGACGTGCTTCAGCGCAAAGGGATGTATCCGGTTCCTCCGGGAGCGTCGGATTTGCCCGGGTTGGAAGTCGCGGGGGTGATTGTTGCTGGTGATCAGGCGGCGATGGCGCAGGCTGGCTTCAAGCTAGGCGACCGCGTCTGCGCGCTGGTGGCTGGCGGTGGATACGCCGAGCTGTGCGTGGCTCCAGTCGGCCAGGTCTTGCCGGTGCCCGCTAATCTGAGCGACGTCGAAGCTGCAAGCCTGCCCGAAACCTTCTTCACCGTCTGGTCGAACGTATTCGATCGCGGACATTTGCAACCCGCCGAGACACTGTTGATCCAGGGCGGCAGCAGCGGCATCGGTGTGACGGCGATTCAGTTGGCGAAAGCGGCCGGCGCAAAGGTCATTGTCACTGTGGGGTCGAACGAAAAGGCCGCGGCCTGCACCGCGCTGGGCGCCGACGAAGCTATCAACTACAAGACCCACGATTTCGTGGTCGAGGTGAAGCGCATCACCGAGGGGCGGGGCGTCAATGTCATTCTCGACATGGTTGCCGGCGACTACATCGCGCGTGAGCTCGATTGTCTGGATGACGATGGCCGCCTCGTCATCATTGCCGTCCAGGGTGGCGTGAAGGCACAAATCGATGCGGGAGCCGTGCTGCGTCGACGCTTGACCATCACCGGCTCGACGCTGCGTCCGCGATCCATCCAGTTCAAGGCGGCAATCGCGAAGGCTTTGCGCGAGAACGTCTGGCCGCGGTTGGAAACCGGCAAGGTCAAGCCGGTGATCCACCAGGTCTTTCCGGCCCATCACGTCGTGCAGGCCCACGCCTTGATGGAATCAAACCAGCACATCGGCAAGCTGGTTTTGCAATGGTGAATGGGGAGGCAACAAGAATGCGACGCAAACTGGTAGTCGGCAATTGGAAGATGAATGGCAACCGACGTGCCAACGCGGAATTGTTAGCTGGCATCGAAGAGGCGGGGCCATTCGTGGCCGATGTTGCCGTATGCGCCCCTTTCCCGTACCTCTCGGAAGTCGCACTGTCATTGCAGGGCGACAAGCACATCGGCTGGGGAGGGCAGGATTGCTCCTCGCACGAGGCGGGTGCCTACACAGGCGAAGTGTCCGCCGCGATGCTGGCTGAGTTCGGCTGCAAGTACGTGATCGTCGGCCACTCCGAGCGCCGTGCTTACCACGCCGAGTCTGATCAACTGGTGGCCGACAAGGCCAAAATCGCGCTCGCACACAAGCTCATTCCAATTGTGTGCGTCGGTGAAACGCTGGACGAGCGTGAGGCGAACCGGACCGACAAGGTGGTCAAGCGCCAGATGTCTGCCGTCATCCACACGCTTGGGCACTGCATTTCGCAAATCGTGGTCGCATACGAGCCCGTATGGGCCATCGGCACCGGAAAGACTGCGACGCCGGAGCAAGCGCAGGCGGTGCATGGGCTGCTGCGCACGCAGCTGCATGCGGCGACGCCGAAGTCCGGCGAGATGCAGATTCTGTATGGCGGCAGCGTCAGGCCCGACAACGCCGCGGTTCTGTTTTCGCAGCCCGACATCGACGGCGGGCTGATCGGGGGCGCGTCCCTCAAGGCGGCGGATTTCACCGCCATCTGTCGAGCTGCGGCCTGAAGGCCAATGCCCAACGAATTTCCCTGGAGCTGAGTAAAAAAATGAGCTGGTTGCTGAATGTTGTAGTGATGATCCAGATCTTCGCGGCACTCGTGATGATCGGGCTGGTGCTGGTGCAGCACGGCAAGGGCGCCGACATGGGCGCGTCCTTCGGCAGTGGCGCATCGGGCAGCCTCTTCGGAGCCACCGGCAGCGCAAACTTCTTGTCTCGATCGACGGCGGTTTGCGCGGCCGTGTTCTTCGTGTGTACCTTGGGTCTGGCTTACTTGTCGAATGACCGTGCACGGGCCGTGCCGAGTGGTGCCACAGGCAGCGTGCTCGACCGTGCGCCGGTGACCGCACCCACGCCAGCCGCAAGCGGCGTGCCACAGATTCCGACGGGAGCCGCGCCTGCGCCGACGACGAATGCCACGGCGGCTGCTCCTGCGAGCGCCGCAGCATCGGGTGCCATTCCGACGAAGTGATTTCGTAAGTCAGGATGGAGTCTGAGAGGCTGAGAGTATTTCGATCATGCCCGCTCATCACGTCAAAAGCTCCCTGCTCGTCGTTGCAAATGCTCGCCATAGCCCGGGCTATGGCTGCGCTTTGCGCCTAGATCCGGTGCCTCTTGACGCGCTGCTCGGGCACGCTCGAAAAACTCCCAGCCTCTGAGATGTGTCATCGCGCGAATATCCATGCATCCGGGCTCCAGAAACGTGTTCGACAACCGTTCTGCAGCGCCGCTGCTCACATAGAATCGCCCTTCTTTGGGGTTAGAATGCAAGGCTGTTCAGAGAGCTACTCCTCATGCAAACTGAACTCCGCTTTACACAAGTGGCCGTCGTGGTGAAATTGGTAGACACGCTATCTTGAGGGGGTAGTGGCGAAAGCTGTGCGAGTTCGAGTCTCGCCGACGGCACCAGTGTTTTAGAAGGGGGCTTTTACAGCCCCCTTCGATTGCCAAGCTCACAAAGTCACCATGAATCTGGAACCCTACCTGCCCGTCATCCTCTTCATTTTGGTAGGGGTGGCAGTCGGGGTGGCGCCTCAGGTTCTCGGCTTTGTGCTCGGCCCTCGCCGTCCTGATGCGGCGAAGAATTCCCCCTACGAGTGCGGCTTTGAAGCCTTCGAAGACGCTCGTATGAAGTTCGATGTGCGCTACTACCTTGTCGCCATCCTGTTCATTCTTTTCGACCTCGAGATCGCCTTCCTCTTCCCGTGGGCGGTGTCCTTGCGTGAAATCGGCGCCACGGGCTTTTGGGCCATGATGATTTTCCTGGGCATCCTCGTCGTGGGCTTCGCTTACGAGTGGAAAAAGGGCGCCTTGGACTGGGAGTAAGCAATGGGCATCGAAGGCGTTCTCAAAGAAGGATTCGTCACGACGAGTCTGGATACCGTCATCAACTGGTCCAAGACCGGTTCTCTCTGGCCGATGACATTTGGCCTCGCGTGTTGCGCGGTAGAAATGATGCACGCGGGCGCCGCCCGATACGACATCGACCGATTCGGCATGCTGTTCCGGCCCAGCCCTCGTCAGTCCGATCTGATGATCGTCGCTGGTACGCTTTGCAACAAGATGGCTCCAGCATTGCGCAAGGTGTACGACCAGATGGCCGAACCCCGCTGGGTACTGTCCATGGGCTCATGCGCTAACGGCGGCGGCTACTATCACTACAGCTACTCCGTTGTGCGCGGCTGCGATCGCATCGTGCCGGTCGACGTGTACGTGCCTGGCTGCCCGCCGACGGCAGAAGCGTTGCTGTACGGAATCATCCAACTGCAGGCGAAGATTCGCCGCGAAAACACGATCGCGCGGTGAATATGAAGACTTCGACGAACTGTCTGTTGCGGGCTGAGTGCCGGGCCGCTCCCAAGCATGTCCTCGGCTCGATCGAAGGGCCGGATCGCGCCCCCTCGAAAGACCGTTCGAAGTATTCATCGAACGAGGGGCGGCCATGACCCGACTCGAAACTCTTCAGGCGGCGCTCGAAAATGTGCTCGGCAGCAAGCTCAAGCACCTCGTGAGCGACCGCGGCGAGATTACGATCACCGTGTCCGCTGACGATTACACCGAGGCCGCGCTCGCACTGCGTGACGACCCGGCGCTGAAGTTCGAACAACTCATCGACCTGTGCGGTGTCGACTATTCCAACTACAAGGATCAACCCTGGGACGGCCTGCGCTATTGCATCGTTAGCCACCTGCTGTCGGTCACGCAAAACTGGCGTGTCCGCCTGAAGGTATTTGCACAAGACGATGACGTGCCCACCGTGGCGTCGCTCAACGACGTCTGGAGCGCCGCCAACTGGTTTGAACGCGAAGCGTTCGACCTCTACGGCATCATCTTCGACGGCCACCTCGATCTCCGTCGCATCCTCACCGACTACGGCTTTATCGGCCACCCGTTCCGCAAGGACTTCCCGGTATCTGGACACGTCGAGATGCGCTACGACCCCGAGCAAAAGCGCGTGATTTACCAGCCGGTCACCATCGAGCCGCGCGAAATTACCCCGCGAATCGTTCGCGAAGACAACTACGGCGGTCTCCAGTAATGGCTGAGATCAAGAACTACACCCTGAACTTCGGGCCACAGCATCCGGCAGCCCACGGCGTGCTCCGGCTCGTGCTTGAGCTCGACGGCGAGGTCATCCAGCGCGCCGACCCGCACATCGGCTTGCTTCACCGCGCCACCGAGAAGCTCGCCGAGACACGCACCTTCATCCAGTCGCTGCCGTACATGGATCGTCTCGACTACGTGTCGATGATGTCTAACGAGCATGCGTACTGCCTCGCGATCGAAAAGCTGCTTGGTGTCGATGTCCCGATTCGGGCGCAGTACATCCGCGTGATGTTCGATGAAATCACGCGTCTGCTGAATCATCTGCTATGGCTGGGGGCGCACGGACTCGACTGCGGTGCGATGAACATCTTCATCTACTGCTTCCGCGAGCGAGAAGACCTGTTCGACATGTACGAGGCGGTGTCGGGTGCTCGAATGCACGCGGCCTACTATCGTCCGGGCGGCGTGTACCGCGACCTGCCAGACTCGATGCCGCAGTACAAGTACTCGAAGATCCGCAATGCGAAGGCAATGGCGAAGATGAACGAGAACCGCAGCGGTTCTTTGCTCGACTTCATCGACGACTTCGTGAAGCGCTTCCCAAGCTACATGGACGAGTATGAGACGCTGCTGACGGACAACCGCATCTGGAAGCAGCGCACAGTCGGTATCGGTGTAGTGTCGCCCGAGCGCGCGCTGAACCTCGGCTTTACCGGTCCCATGCTGCGCGGCTCGGGCATCGCCTGGGACTTGCGCAAGAAGCAGCCGTACGAGGTGTACGACAAGATGGATTTCGATATCCCCATCGGGGTCAACGGGGACACCTACGACCGGTATCTCGTGCGAATCGAAGAGATGCGCCAGTCCAACCGCATCATCAAGCAGTGCGTCGACTGGTTGCGTGCCAACCCGAACTTGCCAGTTATCACCAGCAATCACAAGGTGGCCCCGCCGTCTCGTGTCGAGATGAAGTCGAGCATGGAGGAGCTGATCCATCACTTCAAGCTCTTCACTGAAGGCTTTCACGTGCCCGAAGGTGAGGCCTATGCGGCCGTGGAGCATCCGAAGGGTGAGTTCGGCATCTACCTCGTGAGCGACGGCGCGAACAAGCCGTACCGACTGAAGATCCGTGCACCAGGCTTCCCGCACTTGGCGGCGCTTGACGAAATGGCACGCGGACACATGATTGCCGACGCGGTCGCGGTCATCGGTACGATGGACATCGTTTTTGGAGAAATTGACCGATGACGACTGACGACCCCAAGGCTGCCGCTTCGCGTCGTCCGTCCTCCGAGGGGAGCAAGGAGACCATGGGAGGCCCGTCGCTTCTTTCCGAAGCGATACAACAACGCTTCGCCCGAGAGGTCGCGAAGTTCCCGTCCGATCAGAAGCAGTCGGCTGTGATGGCCTGCCTGGCGATCGTGCAGCAGGAGTTCGGCCACGTCTCGCAAGACAGCGAGCTCGCCGTGGCCGACTACCTCGGCATGGCGCCGATCGCGGTGCACGAGGTGACGACCTTCTACAACATGTACAACCAGCAGCCGCTTGGAAAGTACAAGCTGAACGTTTGCACCAACCTGCCTTGTCAGTTGCGGGATGGCGAAGCTGCGCTTGACCACATCTGCTCGCGCTTGGGCGTAGAAGAGGGCGGCACCACCCCCGATGGGCTGTTCACCGTGCAAAAGAGCGAATGCCTGGGCGCCTGCGCCGATGCGCCAGTGATGCTGGTCAACGACCGGCAGATGCTCAGCTTCATGAGCAATGAGCGGCTCGACGAGCTGCTCACGATGCTCGCGAACACGAAGTAGTCGGAAGAGCACCAACGACATGCTGGACCTCTCCAAATTCCAAGCGACGGGCACCGAGACGTGCTTCCACGGTCGCCACATCAACCCTCAGATCTATGCGGACTTGAACGGCCGCAACTGGTCGATCAAGGACTATGAAGCGCGCGGCGGCTACAAGGCGCTGCGCAAGATACTCGGCCAGGACGGCGGCGAGGGCATGACGCCCGAGCAGGTAGTGGCGGAAGTGAAAACCTCGGGCCTGCGCGGCCGCGGAGGCGCGGGTTTCCCGACCGGCCTGAAGTGGAGCTTCATGCCGCGGCAATTTCCAGGTGCGAAGTACTTGGTGTGCAATTCGGACGAAGGCGAGCCGGGCACCTGCAAGGACCGCGACATCTTGATGTTCAATCCGCACATCGTCATCGAAGGCATGGCGATTGCGGCGTACGCCATGGGCATTGCCGTTGGCTACAACTACATCCATGGCGAGATCTTCGAGGTGTATGATCGCTTCGAAGAGGCGCTGGAAGAAGCGCGTCAGGCGGGCTACCTCGGCGTGGGAATCATGGGCTCGGGCTACAACTTCCAGTTGCATGCGTCGCATGGTTTCGGTGCCTACATCTGCGGCGAAGAAACTGCGCTGCTCGAATCGCTGGAAGGCAAGAAGGGCCAGCCTCGCTTCAAGCCGCCTTTCCCCGCGAGCTATGGCCTTTATGGCAAACCGACGACCATCAACAACACCGAGACCTTTGCCGCGGTGCCGTGGATCATCAACAATGGCGGGCAGCCCTACCTCGAGATCGGTAAGCCGAACAACGGCGGTACGAAGATCTTCTCGGTGGTCGGCGACGTGCAACTCCCCGGTAATTTCGAAGTGCCCTTGGGCACGCCGTTTTCGAAACTTCTCGAACTCGCCGGCGGTGTTCGTCCCGGCCGCACGCTGAAGGCCGTCATCCCCGGCGGATCATCGGCGCCGGTTCTGCCTGCGAACATCATGATGGACACGACGATGGACTACGACGCCATCGCCAAGGCCGGGTCCATGCTGGGCTCGGGCGCTGTTATCGTGATGGACGATACGCGCTGCATGGTCAAGAGTCTGCTGCGGCTGTCCTACTTCTACCAGCACGAAAGCTGTGGGCAGTGCACGCCCTGCCGAGAAGGCACGGGCTGGCTGTGGCGGATGGTGGATCGCATCGAACACGGCCATGGAAAGATGGCCGACATCGAACTCCTGAACTCGGTGGCCGACAACATCCAGGGCCGCACGATCTGTGCACTGGGCGACGCGGCTGCGATGCCGGTGCGCGCCATGATCAAGCACTTCCGTGATGAGTTCGTGCATCACATCGAACACAAGACCTGCGTGGTGTCTGCTCATGCTTGAAATCGAAGTCGACGGAAAAAGGTATCCGTGCCGGAGGGCAGCGTCGTGATGCATGCCGCCGACAAGGCCGGCACCTACATTCCTCATTTCTGCTATCACAAGAAGCTCTCGATCGCGGCCAACTGCCGCATGTGCCTCGTGGACATCGAAAAGGCGCCCAAGCCGATGCCGGCCTGCGCCACCCCCGTGACGCAAGGCATGATCGTTCGCACCAAGAGCGACAAGGCCATCAAGGCGCAGCAGAGCGTCATGGAATTTCTGCTGATCAATCACCCGCTCGACTGCCCCATCTGCGACCAAGGTGGCGAGTGCCAGTTGCAAGACCTGGCGGTGGGCTACGGCGGTTCATCGTCACGCTACGAAGAAGAGAAGCGCGTGGTCTTCCACAAGGAAGTCGGGCCGCTGCTCTCAATGGAAGAAATGACGCGCTGCATCCACTGCACGCGCTGCGTCCGCTTCGGCCAGGAAGTGGCAGGCGTGATGGAACTCGGCATGATCCATCGCGGCGAACATTCCGAGATCACGACGATCGCTGGCGACACAGTGGACTCCGAACTGTCGGGCAACATGATCGACCTGTGCCCGGTCGGCGCGATCACCAGCAAGCCCTTCCGCTACCAAGCCCGTACTTGGGAACTGTCGCGTCGCAAGAGCGTCAGCCCGCATGACAGCACCGGCGCGAACCTGATCGTTCAGGTCAAGGCCAACAAGGTGATGCGCGTCGTTCCGCTCGAGAACGAGGACGTCAACGAATGCTGGATTGCCGACCGCGATCGCTTCTCGTATGAAGCGCTCAACAGCGACGAGCGCCTGACGGCACCGATGATCAAGCAAGGCGGCGAGTGGAGGGCGGTCGACTGGACCACCGCGCTCGAATACGTCGCCCGTGGCCTCACGCAGATCAAGGCTGACCATGGTGCGCAAAGCATCGGTGCGATCGGCTCCGCGCACAGCACGGTCGAAGAGTTGCACCTGCTGGCAAAGCTGGTACGTGGCCTTGGCAGCGAGAACATCGACTTTCGTACGCGGCATGCCGACTTCCCGACGTCGGAGGCGGTTCGGTGGTTGGGCACATCCATCGCATCGCTGTCGAATCTCCAACGCGTGCTGGTCGTCGGCTCGTTCCTGCGCAAAGACCATCCGTTGTTCGCGGCGCGTTTGCGTCAGGCGGCGAAGAAGGGCGGCAGGATCCACAGCATCCACGCAGTGCAGGACGACTGGGCGATTCCGCTGGCTCAGGGCATCAGTGTCGCGCCGAGCGGCTGGGTCCGCGCACTCGCCTCGGTGGCCGCGTCCGTCGCGACTTCAAAGGGTGTCGCCGCGCCGGTGCAGGGCGATCCTTCCAAGGAAGCAGACGCCATCGCTGCATCGTTGCTGAGCGGTGAGCGCAAGGCCATTCTGCTCGGCAATGCGGCTGCACAGCATCCGCAAGCGTCGAGCATCCTGGCGATCGCGAATTTCATCGCAGATCAGACCGGCGCCACGGTGGGGTATCTGACCGAAGCCGCCAACACCGTCGGTGCGCAGCTTGTCAACGCAGTGCCGGGGCAGGGCGGGCTGAACGCCGCCGATATGCTGGGCGGCAAGCTCAAAGCTGCGCTCCTGCTCAACATCGAGCCGGCCTTCGACGCAGCCAATCCGAGGGCTGCTATCGCCGCCATGCAGAAGGCTGACATGGTCGTCGCGCTCACACCGTTCCGCAGCGCTGCCGTGGAATGCGCCGACGTCATGCTGCCGATCGCACCGTTCACCGAAACCTCGGGCACCTTTGTGAATGCTGAAGGCCGCTCGCAAAGCTTCCATGGCGTGGTGAAACCGCTCGGCGATGCACGACCTGCCTGGAAGGTCTTGCGCGTGCTCGGCAATACGCTGGGCTTGCAAGGCTTTACGTTCGAAACCTCGGAAGAAGTCCGTAGCGATGCTCTCAAGGGCGATGTTGCTTCGCGCCTTGGCAACCACACGAGCACCGCCGTCGCAACGATCACCGTGTCTAACGAGGAGCTCGAACGTGTCACCGACGTGGCGATCTACGGCACCGATTCACTCGTTCGCCGCGCCACTTCTTTGCAGCTGACGGCGGACGCCAAGCCCGCGCTCGTCGGGCTGTCGCAAGCTGTGTGGTCGCGTCTCGGACTCGCCAGCGGTGCCAAAGTTCGCGTCATTCAGGGCGATGCGCAAGCCGTGCTCCCCGCCCAGCTCGACACAACGCTTGCCTCGAACGCGATCCGGGTTCCCGCAGGTCGCCATGAGACGGCCACGCTGGGCGCAATGTTCGGCCCGATCAGCGTCGCGAAAGCCTGAGGACCCCGATGCTCGACACCATCCACCTCTACGGCAACCACTGGCTCGGCGCCGGTTGGCTGACCGTCTGGACGCTGATCAAGATTGTTGCGGTCGTGCTTCCGCTGTTGCTGAGCGTCGCCTACCTGACGCTGTGGGAGCGCAAGGCCATCGGCTGGACGCAAATCCGCCCGGGCCCCAACCGCGTGGGCCCTATGGGCCTGTTGCAGCCGATCGCGGATGCGGTGAAGCTGATCTTCAAGGAGATCATCGTCCCGACGGCCGCGAACAAGGGCCTGTTCTTCCTCGGTCCTGTCATGACCATCATGCCGGCGCTGGCTGCGTGGGCGGTCGTGCCGTTCGGGCCGGAAGTGGCCCTGGCCAATATCAACGCCGGTCTCCTGTTCGTGATGGCGATCACCTCGATGGAGGTCTACGGCGTCATCATTGCCGGCTGGGCGTCCAACTCGAAGTACGCCTTCCTTGGCGCACTGCGCGCTTCGGCGCAGATGGTCAGCTACGAAATCGCAATGGGCTTTGCGCTCGTGGTGGTGCTCATGGTGGCAGGCAGCATGAACATGACCGACATCGTGCTGAGCCAGGGCAAGGGTCGCTTTGCAGGCATGGGTCTCACCTTTCTGAGCTGGAACTGGCTGCCGCTGTTGCCGATTTTTGTGGTCTATGTGATTGCCGGCATTGCCGAAACAAACCGCCACCCCTTCGACGTGGTGGAAGGCGAATCCGAAATCGTGGCCGGCCACATGGTCGAGTACTCGGGCATGGCCTTCGCCATGTTCTTCCTCGCTGAATACGCCAACATCATTCTCGTGTCGGCGCTCGGCTCGGTGATGTTCCTCGGAGGATGGTTGTCTCCGATCGACAGCGCCCTCTTCAACTGGATTCCGGGCTGGATCTGGCTCGGCATCAAGGTCTTCATCATCTGCACGCTGTTCCTGTGGGTGCGTGCCACTTTCCCGCGCTTCCGCTACGACCAGATCATGCGTCTGGGCTGGAAGATCTTCATCCCGGTCACGCTGGTGTGGCTGGTGGTGGTGGGTCTGTGGATTCAATCGCCCTGGAACATCTGGAAGTAGGACACATCATGGCTGCTGCAACGCCGATCAAGGACTTGTTCTCGAGCTTCTTTCTGCTCGAGCTCGCCAAGGGAATGAAGCTCACGGGGCGCCATTTCTTTCAGAAGAAAATCACCGTCCAATTCCCGGAAGAAAAGACGCCGCTGTCGCCGCGATTCCGCGGCCTGCACGCGCTGCGCCGCTATGAAAACGGCGAAGAGCGCTGCATCGCTTGCAAGCTGTGCGAAGCGGTGTGTCCGGCGCTCGCAATCACGATCGAATCCGACATTCGCGACGACGGTTCGCGACGCACGACGCGCTACGACATCGACCTGACCAAGTGCATCTTCTGCGGCTTCTGCGAGGAGAGCTGCCCGGTCGACTCGATTGTCGAGACGCATATCCTGGAGTACCACGGCGAAAAGCGCGGTGACTTGTACTTCACGAAAGACATGCTGCTCGCCGTCGGCGACCGCTACGAAAAGGAAATCGCGGCCAACAAGGAGGCTGACGCCCGCTACCGCTGAGGCCGAACGGCTTCGCGTGAAGGCCCGACGGAGGAGTCGGCGGGCCCCCGGCGTTTCACAAAAAATGCAGACCATCACCGCGCTCTTCTATGTCTTTTCGGCCGTGCTGCTGTTCGCCTCATTCAGGGTGATCACGGCGCGCAGCCCTGTCTACGCCGCGCTCTACCTTGTGCTCGCCTTTTTCTCGGCGGCATGCGTGTGGATGCTGCTTCGCGCGGAGTTCCTCGCCATCTCGCTCGTGCTCGTGTACGTGGGGGCGGTGATGGTGCTCTTCCTGTTCGTCGTGATGATGCTGGATATCAACGTCGACACCATGCGTGAAGGCTTCTGGAAGCACTTCCCCGTGGCGCTGCTGGTGGGCGCGGTGATTGCGCTCGAAATGGGGCTGGTGCTCATGCCCGGCTTCGACGTGCGAAGCGTCCCGGCCACCGATGCGGCTTCACTCAAACTCGGCAACACCAAGATGCTGGGGATCGAGCTCTATACCCACTACCTGTATCCGCTGCAGATCGCGGCTGTGCTGCTGCTCGTGGCCATCATCGCGGCCATCGCGCTCACGCTGCGTCGCCGCAAAGACTCGAAGTACATCGACCCGTCGGACCAGGTCAATGTCAAGAAGGCCGACCGCGTGCGCCTCATCAAAATGCCGCCGACCATCGAGTTGCCGGCGGTGTCGCAAGCGACCGGAGACAAAGCATGAGCGTAGGTCTCGGCCACTACCTGTCGCTGGGCGCGATCCTTTTCGCGCTGTCGGTGATCGGAATCTTCCTGAACCGCAAGAACCTGATCGTTCTGCTGATGTGCATCGAGTTGATGCTGCTCGCGGTCAACCTGAATTTCGTCGCCTTCTCAAACTATCTGCCGATCGGTGCGGACAAGATGGGCGGGCAGGTCTTTGTCTTCTTCATCCTGACCGTGGCAGCGGCCGAATCGGCCATCGGCCTTGCGATCCTCGTGGTGCTGTTCCGCAATCGCGCGTCGATCAACGTCGACGAACTCGACGAGTTGAAGGGCTGAGAGGCCGAGAGTATGTCGATCATGCCCGCTCATCACGCCAAAAGGCCCCTGCTCGTCGTTGCAAGTGCTCGCCATAGCACGAGCTATGGCTGCGCTTTGCGCCTGGATCAGGCGCCTTTTGACGTGCTGCTCGGACACGCTCGAAATACTCTCCGCCTCTGAGGCAAACACAATGTCCGCACAACTCTCCCAAACGCAACTCCTGTGGGTGCCCCTGGCGCCCCTGGCCGGCGCCATTCTCGCGGGCTTCTTCGGCAAGGCCATCGGCCGCCGTGGCGCCCACACGGCCACCATCCTCGGCGTGCTCATTTCCTTCATCCTGTCGGCGATGGTGCTCAAGTCAGTCGCAGTCGACGGTGCGCGATTCAATGCCACGGTCTATGAATGGATGACGCTCGGCAACCTGAAGATGGAAGTCGGCTTCCTCATCGACGGCTTGACTGCAATGATGATGTGCGTGGTGACTTTTGTGTCGCTCATGGTGCACATCTACACCATCGGCTACATGGAAGAAGACCCGGGCTACCAGCGCTTCTTCTCGTACATCTCGCTGTTCACCTTCTCGATGTTGATGCTCGTCATGAGCAACAACTTCCTGCAGCTCTTCTTCGGCTGGGAAGCGGTGGGCCTCGTGTCCTACCTGCTGATCGGCTTCTGGTACACCAAGCCCACGGCGGTGTTCGCCAACATGAAGGCATTCCTTGTGAACCGGGTGGGCGACTTCGGCTTCATCCTCGGCATCGGCCTGATCGTGGCCTTTGCGGGTACGCTGAGCTACGCCGAGGCTTTCGCCAAAGGCTCCGAGTTGGCCAAGCTGAGCTTCCCAGGCACGAACTGGATGCTGATCACCGTGACCTGCATTTGTCTGTTCATCGGAGCAATGGGCAAGAGCGCGCAGTTCCCACTGCACGTGTGGCTGCCCGACTCGATGGAAGGCCCGACGCCGATCTCCGCGCTGATTCACGCGGCGACCATGGTGACGGCCGGAATCTTCATGGTGGCCCGCATGTCGCCGCTGTTCGAGCTGTCGGACACGGCGCTGAGCTTCGTGATGGTCATTGGAGCGATCACGGCGCTGTTCATGGGCTTCCTGGGCATCATCCAGAACGACATCAAGCGTGTGGTCGCGTATTCGACGCTGTCGCAACTCGGCTACATGACAGTTGCGCTCGGCGCCTCGGCCTACTCGGTCGCGGTGTTCCACCTGATGACGCACGCATTCTTCAAGGCCTTGCTGTTCCTCGGCGCGGGCTCAGTCATCATCGGCATGCACCACGACCAGGACATCCGAAACATGGGTGGGCTGCGCAAGTACATGCCGATGACGTGGATCACCTCGCTTCTAGGATCGCTGGCGCTCATCGGCACGCCGTTCTTTTCGGGCTTTTACTCGAAGGACAGCATCATCGAGGCGGTGCACATGAGCCATCTGCCCGGTGCTCACTTCGCGTATTTCGCTGTCGTGGCGGGCGTGTTCGTCACTGCCTTTTATTCGTTTCGGATGTACTTCCTCGTCTTCCATGGCAAGGAACGCTTCCATCACAAGCCGTTCCCGCCTGAAGGCGAAGACCCGCACCATGCCCCGCATGGCGACGAGCAGCACGATCCGCACGAGTCACCGTGGGTGGTGACAGCGCCTTTGATTCTGCTTGCGATTCCCTCCGTCGTCATCGGCTATATGACCATCGGCCCGATGCTCTTCAGCGACTTCTTGAAGGACTCGATCTTTGTCAATTCCGAGCTGCATCCGGCAATGGAAGAGATGGCCAAGGAGTTTCACGGCGCGGTGGCAATGGCCGTGCACGGCGTGATGTCGGTGCCGTTTTTCCTCGCACTCGCCGGCGTGGTCGTGGCCTACCTCTTCTACATGGTCAAGCCGGAGATTCCGGCGGCCATCAAGGCGCGATTCGGCTTCGTCTACCGCGTGCTCGAGAACAAGTACTACATGGATTGGTTCAACGAGAACGTGCTTGCGCCGCTGGCACGCGGGATGGGGCACGGCCTGTGGAAGGGCGGTGATGTCGGCCTGATCGACGGCGTGATCAACGGCTCGGCGAGCGGTGTTGGTGGCGTCGCATCGCTCGTGCGCCTCATACAGACCGGCTACCTCTACTGGTATGCCCTCGTCATGATCCTTGGCGTCATCGGACTGATGACCTGGCAGTTGTGGCCGTACTTGCTTACCTTCGTGGGCACTTGAAACAGGCTCGGAGAATAAGAACATGGGATTGTTGAGCCTCGCCATCTGGCTGCCGATCATCGCGGGCGTCGTCCTGCTGATGGTCGGTCGCGACGAGCATGCGAACGTGGTGCGCTGGACTGCCTTGGTCGCCGCGCTCGCGAGCTTCCTCGTCACGCTGCCACTGATCATCAACTTCGACGCTGCCAGTGCGGCGATGCAGTTCACCGAGAACCTCGCGTGGATCGACCGATTCAAGGTGCGCTACCACCTCGGCGTGGACGGCATCTCGGTGTGGTTCGTGCTGTTGACGGCCTTCATCACGGTCATCGTCGTCATTTCCGCCTGGGAGGTGATCGAAGAGCGTGTGCACCAGTACATGGGCGCGTTTCTCATCCTGTCCGGGATCATGGTTGGCGTCTTCAGCGCCCTCGACGGCTTGCTGTTCTACGTCTTCTTCGAAGCGACGCTGATTCCGATGTACATCATCATCGGCATGTGGGGCGGCCCGAACCGGGTCTATGCGGCGTTCAAGTTCTTCTTGTACACGCTTGCCGGCTCGCTCCTGATGCTCGTCGCGCTGATCTTCCTGTACTACAAGTCAGGTGGGAGCTTCGACATCCTCGAGTGGCAAAAACTGCCGCTGGGCATGAAGTCTCAGGCTTTGCTGTTCTTCGCCTTCTTTGCGGCTTTCGCAGTCAAGGTGCCGATGTGGCCGGTGCACACGTGGTTGCCCGACGCCCACGTCGAAGCGCCCACGGGCGGCTCTGTGGTGCTGGCGGCCATCATGCTCAAGCTTGGCGCCTACGGCTTTTTGCGTTTCTCGCTCCCGATCACGCCCGATGCGTCGCACGAGTACGCCTGGTTCGTCGTCGCGCTGTCGCTGATCGCGGTGCTCTACATCGGTCTCGTCGCGCTCGTGCAGAACGACATGAAGAAGCTGATTGCGTATTCGTCAGTCGCGCACATGGGCTTTTGCACGCTTGGATTCTTCATCTTCAATGAGTTGGGTGTCTCCGGTGGCATCGTGCAGATGATCTCGCACGGCTTTATTTCGGGTGCCATGTTCCTATGCATCGGCGTGCTCTACGACCGGGTGCATTCGCGTGAAATCGCGGCCTACGGCGGCGTGGTCAATACCATGCCCAAGTTTGCTGCGCTGGCCGTCTTCTTCGGCATGGCTAACTGCGGCCTGCCGGGTACCAGCGGGTTCGTTGGCGAATGGATGGTCATTCTCGGCACTGTGAAGTTCAACTTCTGGCTGGGCGCACTGGCCGCGACCACGCTGGTGTTCGGCGCTGCCTATACGCTGTGGATGGTCAAGCGTGTCTACTTCGGGGCGGTCGCCAATGACAACGTTCGAGCGCTCAGCGACATCAACTCGCGCGAGTTCCTTATGCTTTCGCTGCTAGCCGTCGCTGTACTTTGGATGGGCGTGTACCCCAAGCCTTTCACCGATACCATGCACGTTTCCGTCACCGAGCTCCTGAAGCACGTGGCGCTTTCGAAGCTTCCAAGCTGATCAGAGGGCCATACAACATGAATACTCTCGATCATTGGCTCAAGGTCGCTCCAAACGCGACGGCCATCGCGCCGCTCACTCTCTTGCTGCTGCTCGCCTGCGCGGTGGCACTGGCTGACTTGTTCATCGCCGACCCGCGCAAGGTCGTCACCTACCGACTGACGCAACTTTCGCTTGCCATCGTTGCAGGCTTCCAACTCTGGTATTTCGACCACGGCTTCACCATTTACGCCATGCAGCGCATGGTGGTCGCCGACCCGATGGGCCATGTGCTGGGCTTCTTCGCCTGCATCGCGACCATGATGACGCTGGCCTACGCTCGCTCGTACGCTGCATCGCGCGACATGCTCAAGGGAGAGCTCTTCACGCTTGCGATGTTTTCGCTCCTGGGCATCGGCGTGATGCTGTCGGCGAACAACTTCCTGGTCATCTACCTCGGTCTGGAGCTGATGAGCTTGTCGCTCTATGCACTGACGGCCATGCGGCGCGACAACCTCAACGCCACCGAAGCGGCGATGAAGTACTTCGTGCTGGGCGCGTTGGCGAGCGGCTTCCTGCTCTACGGGCTGTCGATGATGTACGGCGCCGCCGGCTCGTTGGAAATCGGCGAAGTCTTCAAGGCGATTGGTACCGGGCAGATCAACAAGTCGGTGCTGGTGTTCGGCTTGGTGTTCATCGTTGCAGGCCTTGGCTTCAAGCTGGGCACCGTGCCGTTTCACATGTGGGTGCCCGACGTGTATCAAGGTGCTCCGACGGCCATTACCTTGCTTATCGGCGGCGCCCCCGAGTTGGCGGCCTTCGCAATCTGCATTCGCCTGCTTGTCGAAGGCATGCTGGGCCTGGCGGTGGATTGGCAGCAGATGCTGGTCGTGCTCTCGGTCGGGTCGATGGCCTTGGGCAACCTCGCCGCCATAGCCCAGACCAATCTCAAGCGCATGCTGGCCTACTCGACCATTGGCCAGATGGGCTTCATGCTGCTTGGCCTGTGTTCTGGCGTGGTCAGCAACAACACGCTTTCCGCCGGCAACGCCTATAGCTCATCGATGTTCTACATCGTGACCTATGTGCTCACGACGCTCGGCACCTTCGGCGTGATCATGCTGTTGTCGCGTCAGGGCTTCGAGTCGGAGCAGATTGACGATTTCAAGGGCCTTGCGAAGCGTAGCCCCTGGTATGCGGGCGTGATGGCAATCTTCATGTTCTCGCTGGCCGGTGTTCCGCCGACGGTGGGTTTCTTCGCCAAGCTCGCGGTGCTGCAATCTCTGCTGACCACGGCTGTCACTGGCTACATCTGGCTGGCGGTGGCGGCGGTGTTGTTGTCGCTTGTCGGCGCGTTCTATTACATCCGCATCGTGAAGATCATGTACTTCGACGAGCCGATCGAGACAGCGCCCATTGTCGCGACTACCGACGTGCGCGCCATACTGTCGCTCAACGGTGCGGCCGTACTGCTCTTCGGCATGATGCCGGGCGGCCTGATGTCCTTGTGCGTGGACGCGATCGTCAAGACGCTCGCGACCTGAAAGGCTGAGAGCATTTCGATCATGCCCGCTCATCACGCCAAAAGCCCCCTGCTCGTCGTTGCAAATGCTCGCCATAGCCCGGGCTATGGCTGCGCTTTGTGCCTAGATCAGGCGTCTTTTGACGTGCTGCTCGGGCACGCTCGAAAAACTCTGAGTCTCTGAGGACATGAACGTTCCGGCCCCCGCCGACGACGCACACTTGCGCGAAGAGACCATCGACTCCGAGCAGGTGTTTCTCGGCAAGCTGCTCGACGTTCGCCGCGACCATGTGCGCCTGCCCAACGGTGCTACGGTCACGCGTGAATACATTGTGCATCCCGGTGCGGTGATGATCGTGCCCATGCTCGACGACGGCCGCCTCGTGGTCGAGCACCAATACCGCTACCCGCTGGCGCGCGTGATGCTCGAGTTTCCGGCGGGCAAGCTCGATCCCGGTGAATCGGGGCTGTCCTGCGCCATGCGGGAACTGGCGGAAGAAACCGGGTATTGCGCGGCCGAATGGGCGCGCGCCGGCATCCTGCACAACGCCATCGCGTATTCGAGCGAAGGCATCGAAATCTGGTTTGCACGCGGCCTGACCAAGGGCGATCAGGTGCTGGATGACTGCGAGTTTCTCGAGGTCGACACGGCGACGCTGGATGAGTTGCTGGCGCTCGCGCAGCATGGCGGTGTGACCGATGCGAAGACTTTGATTGGGCTTTTGTGGCTGCAAAACTGGCGCAAAGGCCTCTGGAGCCTTGACTGGCAGGCGGCGACTTGAAGTGCCGTCCTTGCGTGCAACGCTTGCCATCCTTGTCCGCTTGGCCCGCACCGGGCTGAGAGGCTGAGAGTATTTCGATCATGCCCGCTCATCACGCCAAAAGCCCCCTGCTCGTCGTTGCAAACGCTCGCCATAGCACGAGCTGCACTAAACCGCTGACGCGGTAGTCCTACCGCCCAGACCGGGCCGTTTGCATGGCGCGGTATCCCTGGCGCCCTGATTGGAGAACGATGGAGGGGCT